>Ga0180430_10000012_pt1 | contig 266756 bp, 196 predicted proteins | sample SS_ome_9_FD_132999 | JGI IMG/M metagenome (GOLD analysis project Ga0180430, IMG submission 132999) | Hypersaline lake sediment archaeal communities from the Salton Sea, California, USA - SS_1_S_2 metaG | ecosystem: Environmental > Aquatic > Non-marine Saline and Alkaline > Hypersaline >...
GGAGGTGCACATTCGAGAACAGACCGCTCCAGGGGAGTGGACAGAGTGGACGAGCTTGGAGGACTATCGCGGTTCTTCCGGCGTGTTTACCCACGCCTTAGTCGACCTCTCTGCCCATGCCGGAAGGAAAGTCCAGATTGGGTTCTGGCTGGCCGAGACCGGCTGCTGTGTTGGCCTAGGCTGGTACGTAGATGATGTCACAATTGAAGTTCCCTAGTGTGACGCCATCTCCCCTGCCGTGACGGCGGGGATCAAGGCTGCTTCGTGAGACCGTCGCACGGCCGCATCGGGCCGGCCGCGTGACTGCCTTTGGAGAGACGAAGGTTACGATCATCGCAGCCGTGAAGGATAGGATGCGTGCAGCCACACCCTGCCAAGGAGTTAGCCATGCGTTATGGAACCAGACAGACTGTGTTGATCTTAATCCTCGGAGTCGCTGCCGTCCCGCTTATTCTAGGGCCGACTTGCCCCGGACCACTGCCTCCGCTGGGAGGTACGTCCTTCCACGAAACCTGGGACCCTGCCGTCACCGGAAGTTCCTATCTTCCCGAATGGGATATTCCCCCACAGATTCCCGGGAGTGAGGGAAACTGGTATTTGGGTGCTACTGTGACCACTGCTGACGACACGCCGCATTATGCAGAAGTGGTCGGTAAGGGCGATGCGAAGCATGTGAGGATAGTAGCCAACAGAAGTCACACTGACTGGGCGGACAACATCTGGTTGTCGTGGGACAGAGATCGGGGCGGGAGATCGCAATCCATCCCGATCACGCCGGGCACCCGAATCTCGTTCGTGGAGCAAGGAGAGCTCTTTGGCGCGCCCGCCAGCATAGGATGGGGTACTGACAACTGCGGCCTCCAGATACCGTGCGGCACTTTCTTCGTACTGATCGACACGAACGACAATGCGGTCTTTTACCGGCTGCAAAGGCCCAGCGATGCGGCGGAAGATACCAGTTTCAACCGTATCGAGATATTCATCGAGCCGGAGAACGGATTGTATTCCCGAAATCTGTACGACGATTTCGCGAGGATTCCAAACTTCAACGCGACCAATGCCAGGATTAAGTACATGCAGTTGGAGATCAATCCCTGGGATGGGAGTACAGAGGAGCTCGGATGGGCCACGATCGATGACATCAAGATATTTCGCGTGGCCGATTAGAGACCACCATTCCGGGTACGATGTTAACTTGAGATGCGAGTTCTTAGTGACAGTGTTAACGTAAGGAGTGAAATGCTATGCAAAAACGAGTTTTCTTGGTCGCGGGTATTCTAGCGTGTTGTGTTATGACTGTTGGATGCCCCCCCGTTTATTCGCCGTGCGAGCGGGCGATGGATCATTACATGGAGTGCACGGTGGGGCTTGTAGGGGAGGAACTATCAGGATTTGAAGGGGTGTGGCCTGCTGAATCTATTGATCAGATGTGTATGTTTGTGGATATAATGGCGCCTAACTGCAACACGGACGCATTCTTTAATTGTATGGCAGCTTTGCCCTGCGAAGAATTGCTCCTGGGCTCTGGGATGGCGTGCACGGATGAGTTGGACGTCGAAAGCTGCGCGGGCTTGATGCCTTAGTTGTGTAGCGGCCCCTCACTACGAGGATGCGGATGCGCTGATTGCGTACGTCCAGACCTTTGGTGGCCACAGGCGGTTGTCCACCTACGGCCACCAGATTCTCCACGCCCGTCTTGATAGGATACTCTCGACGCTCTCGGTTCTTCGGTGGGCGTATGTTGCGGGCAACCGCGTGGCGGGGCCGTGGCCGGAAGGCGGCCGGCGGGCGTGGGTCGCGCGACCCTTCTGTAACCCCGGCTTCACCTGTCGCTCAGATATCGCGAAGCCGTCCCCATGATTTCCTCTAGCATTCTGATCGCGCGGTGTCGTATGATTGCCGTGGCTCCACGGCTTCGTCCCATCACCGCCGCAACTTCCTCAAGTGGTCGTTCCTCCAGATCATACATTCGAACAACACGGCAGTAGTGATCTGGCAGCTTGGAGATGGCCTGGTCCAGAGCAGCCTTAGCCTCATCGCGGGCGGCACGACCGCTCGGGCTCGTAACGGTGCCTCCGAGCTTCTCCATGAGACCAGCGTACGACTCATCACTTCCGCCCGGAGTGACCCGCCGCATGTTGCCGCCGCGCTTATCCGCTTCAAGCATCCGGATGGCGTCAAACAGATTACGCGTCGCCAGCGTCGTTAGCCAGGCGAGGAACACGCTACCCGGGCCTGGCTTGAACTGGCGTATGTCGAGAAACGCATCAGTGAAAGTCTCTTGCAAGACATCCTCGTCGGAGAGGAGCGACGGCCACTTGGTAGAGAGCTTCCGTGCGACTACGCGCCTCAGCTCCGGTGTGTGCAGGTCAAGCAGCTTCCCCAACGCCTTCTCGTCGCCGTCGCAAGCCTGTTGTAGGAGTTCATCTTCAGTAGCCACGGGTTCCTCCATGCATGCAGTGTTGCTGTGCCCAACCTCATACTAGCAACTGGTCGCCTCACCTGCAACGAAGTCCTGGTCACCACACGGGGTGCAGTTGTGGGGTCGGCCCAAACCAATCCGAACCTGCGGCACGGCTGCAGAGCAACCCTACGCGATTCGTCATGCCAGGCAGTATCGCAACAGCCGCATGAGCAATTCAACCGGCAGTACCGCCGGTCAAATCCTCAGCCTGTCGCGAATGGCATTGTCGGCCGGGCTGTGTTCGATGATGAGGTCACGGTCGGCGCACCGCTGGGGGCTGCGGGGCGATTCTGACGCGCCATGCTGGGGAGAAACCAGGGCTTCAACGATGCTGTAGGCTGCAACTGGGCGGCAATCCTATGCAGATATGATCCATAGCGGCCGTCGCGCAGTCGTCGCAGGCATCTCGAATCTCTTCACTATCCGTGATCTCTTGCCGGATCGCGGCAGCGTGTTCCACGGAGGCGACGCAAAAGTCAACCAGCTCAGCCAACACATCGTCTTTGTACAGGCCGTTGCGCATTGCCTCGGTCGCGAAAGCGATATAATCGTCGCCGTCGAAGCCGACGTCTTCGAAAGAACAGATGGCGACTACTTCGGCACGCGAGGGTCCGAGGGGGACGAAGCCGCATCCGGAAATAAAGTTCGCGGTGATGATGATTGCGATGATCGGTTTCATCGTGCTGCCCTTTCGGCTAGGAGATGATTGCAATGTCGATGGCGTTTCTTGTCGCCTGAAATCCCCTGCGCCCGGGACTTTCCATTTGCCAAACCTCAAGCCGCAATCCTACTCGGATGCCTATCTCGATTCAAGCCATCCTCGCGTTTCACGCTGCATCTCGCACCCATCGGAGTGATCCAAGGGGCCGATCCGGGCTCTGACGCTCAGAAAAAACGAGTCTGCTCGGCTTCCGCGCAGCCCCAACTATCTGCAGGCCGGAATCGCCATCTTCTTCACGCTATCGCGACATTCAATCGCGCCGCACCAAACGGCGCCGGCACTTAGAGCCGCGCAGGAGGCTCCCGAGGTGGGACCGATGTGGGCAGAACGGGAAGCACGGCAGCGCCGGAGGACACGGCCCAAGAGAAAGCGCGTATCCCCTTCGCGCCGTTCCTGCTAGTCCTGTGTGGGAACAGCGTCCCACCGAGTCTCGCCGACCCCACGAATCTGCTGCCCGCAGCCGATGGGCGCGTGCTCGTGAAGATGTTAGGTGGGAGCCCGATGAGATAGTCCGGTATACTGGGATCTGTGCGGCGATCCACCTGCAAGGGTGGTTCCTGCTACGACAAACTGGAGAGATGTTGGTGACACAAGTCTTGGAGAATCAAACGATGGATCGCAACACACGCTACATGCACATGGCACTAAGCGCGGGACTAACACTCGTGCTGACGACAGCGATGGCCTCCGGACAGTGCTTCGAGGCTTTGGAACTCGGTCCGTCGTATCAAAGCCAGGCCACAGGCGTCTCCGACGACGGCGAGGTCATTGTCGGAATAGGCTACTCCGATTCAAGCGGCGGAACCTTCCTCTGGACACAGGACGGCATGGACATTCCGCTCGACTTGGAGGGGAGAATAGGCGCTGACGTCTCCGTTTCCTCCGACAACGGCACCGTCGTCGTTGGGTACACGGCCTCTGAGTCGGCGTACGAGGCCTTCCGCTGGCTTTGGTTGTGGTCCGCGTCTACCCATTGGCCTCACCTGTAAGCGCCGGGGTCGGAGTCGAACCGCCCTCTCCGTGCTGGATGCACGACGCATCGCCAACGATGCTTCCGGCGCGCTGTGGATAAGGCATACTCATCCCCTCGAACTTCGTACGAAACGACTGCTCAAACGGATACACATAGCGATGTTTGATCTTCAAGCCCGTATACTCGATCTTAGCCTCTGGATACTTCCGGCGATAACCACGAAGCTGTAGACGCGGATGCCGTTCCTTGCCATTAATCAACAGCCAACGAGCAGCGGACTCGCCCAAGTAAATCCAATTGCCGGCCTGGTAGATCGTGCCCACGTGCCCTTGATTTGTCGCATCAGCAAATGAGACGACAAACGATAAACCGGGAGACTGACGGCGCAACATTCTTAGAGCAATAGCCACTATTCTCGATGTCGGTGTATCATGGTTTCGGAGCGCTACACGGACCAGTTCCGCCATCTGCGTCTGTTTGACTTTGAACGACTTGGCCACTTGAGGTGTGGCGCCACGGCCGAAGATGACGGCACCGATGAATCGCTCCGACTCCCAGACACCAACTGTGACCAATTTGCCACAGGGCATAGTTCGGCTGTAATGCGAATGCGTCACTGCGTACTTCGCCGCATTGCGATCGCACCAGTCAAGTTGTAAACTCATGACCACACTCCGGGCACCGCACTTTTGTTTTTTCGTCCAGCCGCCCCTGCGTATCCTCACCGACAGCCCCGAATGACGGATCGATTGCTTCGGTGATTAACTCCTCAATCTCATCATCCGTGTACCCCGGCACGCCGTCAGCCTTCAATTCAGCCAACATCTCAGCCAACGCAGTGTCATCCCACTCAGCAAGTTCAGCCGTCCGATTGTCCGCGATGCCATACGCAGCTCGATTTGCGCCCTCCAAACCCGTCCTTACGATCGCGATCTTCTTCCAACCGAGGGCGCGAGCGGCCTCAAGCGTACCATTGCCGGCCACAACGACACCCGCAGCGTCAACGACGATCGGCTTCTGCTGGCCGAACCGCAGGAGGCTGGCCTTGATCGTCTCAAGGTTCCGCTCACCATGCCGCCGGGTGTTGGCCGGGTCGGTTACGAGGTCTTTGATTAGTGTCGTAACTATCCGCATCGGCGTTGTCCTTACAATAAGGCCCCTATAGCAAAACCTGCGATCGCGCGAGCAAAGCGGTCGCGTCGGTTTAGCGTATACAGCCCGCAACCTAGACACCCCCCTCCCCCCGAGGGGGAGCTTCGACACACACGTTCGCCCGTCAGCCCGTGCCTATGCCCGTCAACCATGCCGCCAGGCAAGTCCCGTTGACAATACCCCCGCTGAGGATATCGCCACCCAGGGTTGTGTCAGCGTCGGCGCCGTCGACACCCGTCGGGTGTTCCGCTCCCCTATTCCGATGTCCAACTCTCGCACCCCACCCGTACCCCGCGCCCCTAGCTGGTTGCCAGCGCTCGCGCCGCCCCATGCGTACCAGGGTCCGCGTCCCGATACGTTCGTCGCCGCTACCCCTGGATACGAAACCCCCAGCCACACACGCGCCCGTCGGGCTTGTGTATCCGTATCCACCGTATCCAGCCCCTCGATCATCCCTTACGTGCCCCGTCGCTCTCACCCTCGGGCTTACCTGCACACTTCCCGCTAGCGGATTCAATGATCGTGCGGACCGTCAGTCGAACGTACTCGGGCAGGCTGCCCCATGCTTCGATGAATGCCCGAAGATCGGGATCGAGTGCTGCGTCCTGCGCGTTACTGCTGGTGAATCTGCTGGGGACTGGAGTGTGGCGTTCGTAAGTGTTTGTGGGTCCGTCAGTTATGGGATTGGGCAGTTGACTCTTAATCAGCGGGTCCGGGGTTCGAGTCCCTGGCGGTGCAGTTTCGTTCCCTCTCGTGTTGTGTCGCATGCCGAGTGATTCCGTGACCTTCCCTTTGCACTCCTGATTCTGTGCTGAGACGCCTCGGCGAGGAGAAGATTGGCTTGTTGTAGTGGCGGACTATAGCATAGCCAATCCAAAGGTAGCGGCCAACATCGAGGAACTCACGGACGAAACCAACGATTGAATGCTATGATTGGATAGAGCTTGCTCTAAGCAGAGTAACGGATATGGAGGTCTTCTTGGTTTGAATCGAGAGGTCTTGTGCAACAAGCTGATGGCTGCGAGGTTGCCCCGCCCTTCTCGCAGAGAAGGGCGGGAGACGGAGGAGAGTTCAGAATCTCAAGTCAGAAAGTCAGGAGACTGGACCGGGGAATATAATACTGCGGCTGCGGCCTGCGCGGCACGTCCGGGCGGTATCCGGAGTGCGGAAGGGAGGGTAGAGCCGGCATGATTCGCAAACGTGTGACTTGGTCCATGTGGTTCGGTTTGAGCCTCGCCCACGCAACTGTGGTATACCTCGTTTTCTCTGTTGTGCTGCCGCTCGTGGGTCCATTGCGTGTGCTTCCACCACCTCCGCCAAGCACCCTGTACAAGCTGACCATCGGTGTCGGGGGTATCCTGTTGCTGGGTGCTCCTGCCTTCGGATATTTCTGGAGTAAACTCTACGCGCAATGGTATGACCGGCGGCACCCCTGTGAGCTACTCTGCACACACTGCTCCTACAACCTCACCGGCAATGTCTCCGGTGTGTGCCCGGAGTGCGGAACGCCGATCCAGTCGTCCGAGCGGGGCAAGCCATAATCCGCCGCACCCTCTCCATCCTTCGCAACGCGCTCCTTGTCGGGATTGGCTTAGCAGCCTGAGAATCGACCTTCTTCAACGGGCTGCTAGCCCCCCGGTTCGAACGCTGCTTGCAAGTGAGCGAAGTCAGCCAGGTCGACATCAGCGTCGACGTCCGCGTCCGCGCAGGCGCATCCGCCAGCATACCACACGTCCGGACCCTCCAGGCAGGCAGCAACCACCGACCAGTCAGCCAGCGTCACAGCACCATCCTCGTTGCAGTCGCCGGCGCCTCCGGGTTCTGCCACGCTCACTAGCTGCGCCGTGTGCTCGTCGTTGTAGTCGTTTTCGTCACCGACCAGGGTCGTGGTGACCGTTACATTGTACTCGACTCCGATGCCCGGGCCCACCTGCCACAGCCCAAAGGACTGCACCACATTCTCACCTCCAGCCACCGTCACCGGTTCGGTCTTGTCAAAGACAACCGTGCTGTCCGTCTCAATCACGCAAGCTACCTCGAACTGTTGACTCGCGGAGCGGTAATTGCGGACCACGGCCGCAGGGACGTAATAGCCCTCAGCCATCACCTCTGTGGGCAACTCCAACGCCGCCACCCCGACGTCCGGTCCGCCCGTCCCGATAGCGTAGAGATTGCCGTCAAAGCTGCCTATATAAAGGTAGCCCCGGTCATCGATCGTGGGCGAGCATTCAATCCCGTCCAGAGTAGGGAACGTCCACCGCACGCTACCGTCGGGATAGAGCGCGTAGATATTCGAATCGCGCGAGCCGAAGTATATGATCCCGTCTCCATCCACCGTGGGCGACCCGTCGATAGCGCCACCCGTAGGGAACTTCCACTTAAGCGACCCGTGCGTTCCTTCGTCTGTCACGGCATAGAGATGGCCGTCGTATGATCCGAAGTAGACGGTTCCATCCGGCCCGATAGCGGGCGACGACTCGACGCCATCGTCCGTATCAAACGACCACTTCAAAGTTCCGTCTGGATTGACTGCCCAGAAGTTCGTATCAACGACGATCGGATCTTGACCCGCAGCGCCGTAAGGGTCGGTGCCGAAGTAGATCGTCCCGTCGTCCGCGATGGCCGGCGAGGAATCGACCAGATGGCCGTCATAGAACGTGCCCGCGGGAAACTGCCACGCCGGCGCCTCCATCGCGTCGTCAAACGCGTACAGATTGTGGTCTTTGGAGCCCACATAGATCAAGCCGTCGTCCCCGATGGCAGCGGAGGAGATGATGCACCAATCTGTATACCAACTCCACTTGAGCGCTCCGTTGTCAGGATGGAAAGCGTAGAACCAAAAATCCACACTGCCCACGTAGACCGTGCCGTCCGCCCCGACGATGGGCGAAGCGAGCGCGAATACGCCTCCTATGGGGGCAATCCACTTATCGGTGGCCGACGCACCGAGGTCTTCAATGGCATACAGATTCCCGTCGAGGCAACTGGCGTAAATGACATTGTCAGGCCCTAAGGCCGGCGAGGAGAAGAAACCGTCACCCGCCTCGTACGCCCATTTCAGGCTGCCGTCCGGGTTGAGGGCATACATGTGTGGGTCCAACGCCCCGAAGAAGTGCCAACTCGCCCCGAAGTAGATGGTGCCGTCTGCCCCAATCGTCGGCGAGGAGACGATGCCGTCGTTCGCGGCAAAGGTCCACGCCTCGGTCGGCGTGGGCGGGCCCGTGTAAGGAGTGTGTCCCGTGTGGCGGGCGTCGTGTCTGAACATAGGCCAAGGGCTTTGCTGGGCTTGCGCCGCCACCCCAAATTGCATTCCTACGAAAACTGCGAACAGCATGACTCTACCGATGTACTTTCTCTGTTTCACTTTTGATACTCCCCCATTGTTTGTGTTTGGATCCTGTACTGCCTGGGTTGCCGGTGGTAACGGTTTCGATGTTCCGGCATTTCTCGGTTACCTGACCTCAGCCGGCCATCCAATCCGAACGGCCTGCTCGACTCAACGCAAGATAGCCTCCGTCCCCGTCGACGACGCCCATGTGCCAGCGCCAACACATGAATCCTGCCCCTGGCGCCCCCGTGAGGGGAAATCGGTCTCGTTACCGCGCACCATCAACTTCTACTCCCTACCAATCGCCCGTCCTCTATCGGTCGCCATAAGAGCCGTACCGAATGAGCGGCGTGACGTCGCAAGGAGAAGACCAGAGCAAGCTCTATCCAATCGTAGCGTCCAATCGTCGGTTTCGTCTATGAATTCCTCGACTCCGACCGCTAAGTTTGGATTGTCTATGCTATGAGACAGGTGTGTCGAGGCTACTGTGGTAGTCGGAGCCGTCGCCAATGTCTCCCGGGCGAGTTGCATGGCATGGGCAGGTTTCTCACGATGAACCAAGACACAACGAAGCCACAGGCAGAGACGCCAACCATCACCAACCGCCGTCGGAAACGTCACCGACGACACAAGAAGAAGCACCCGTATAGGTCGACTTCATGATCCATCGAGTGACTCTCGTCCTCAAAGGGTCGGGCACACCGGGTCTGGGTATCGCCTTGGTTTACCTGGTGCTGTGGGCGCTGTGTGCCGTGTGATTTCCCTACCGCCAAGCAGATACAGGCAGACGCTGGCAAGGCGTTGAGACAATCGACCATTCGTTGGCTCTCCACGGCCATGAAGCTCCCCAGCCAGTCGACAACCACCCTCAAAGCGGGTCCGAGTTTGGATTCTCGTTTCCCTCGCCTGTACCCAGGGTACGCCTGGATGGAATGCTCGTAAGTGTATACTTCAGAGTCAGTTACAGGACTGGACGTCGGTTTGCTGGGCGAAGGTCAGGGGCTCGAATCCTCTGTGCCGTGTTTATCGTTTCTTCCACTTTCCAAACTGCCAAAGATGGCCTAAGTTCTGTGTTGTCAACGAGTTAGGGGCTTTCAGCACGAGTAGAACGCTTCACGTGTGTTTCCTGTACAATGGTGGCTTAGGCGCGGTCGCCAGTTGGGCCGTTTGCCGAGGTCTTCCCGCAGCCGCATCCCGTGGTTGCAGGGACGCCTGTTTGGTGGGTCACGGAGAGCTGGAACCGAAGCGATGTGCGAACTCCCGTTGAGAGGTGACGATGCTGAGGTCTACGAGTAACAACAGTGGCATTTAATCTGCCATTCGAAACAGAGATCAACACTCTCGATGATCAGCTTGCAGCGCTGCCCGAGAGCGATCCTGCCTGCGCGGAGATACGGGCACGGTTGGACGCGTGCGAATGCGAAGTCTACCCCAGCTTGCGTGCCCATGAGACGTTCCTTCTATCGGGGAGTCCGCTGCGCCCCAAGACGTTGGACTACGTCAGGCACATCTTCCACGACGTTAAACTCTTCGAGAACCACGCTGTGCGCGGCGATCATCTGATGATCGCCGGCGAGGGTAAGATAGACATCGATAACAAACAAATCGACGTCATCATAGTCGGGCAGCAAACCGCACCCTCGTCACAGCGCGACGATCTGCTCAGGCTGACTTCCTCCGAGTATCTGCGGTGGAACCAGGGTATGGGTTTCCCCGACGGGTATCGCAAAGCCGTCTACGCCATGGGCTTAGCTGAGGAACGTGGTTGGCCTGTGGTTGTCTTCGTGGATACGCCCGGTGCGGATCCGTCAGAGTACTCGGAGGAGGAAGGACAGGCGTTTGCGATCAACGAAGTCATCCACAAGACCACGTCCCTGAAAACGCCGAGCCTGTCGTACATCATCAGCCTGGGTGCCAGCGGTGGGGCGATCGCCATCACGCCGACGAACCGCACCATCATGAACCAGTACGCGACGTACATGGTCATCAGCCCCGGCGGTTGCGCGTCGATATTGTTTCGCAATCGCAGTCCGAAGTCGATTCATAAAGCGGCAAAAGGCCTGTGCCTGACCTCGCAAGACGCCCTGCGCCAAGGCACTGTGGACGAGGTGGTTGAAGAGGGCTTGCATCCCGGGCATCGCTATCCGAAGGAGTTGCTGGTAAAAGCCAAGGATGCGGTGGCGCGGAATCTCGCAGAAATCATGAACCTGCGCGGGCAGGAGGCCGAGCGCGTTCGCCGCGACAAATTCTTCGCTATGGGGCGATGGGGCAAGTCGAGAGATAGGCGAGAACCCGAGACCCTGGCAAGAATGGCTATCAGGCAGGACAGTGAATTCGCCGTCGCGCGCAATGCACTTGTTAATTACTTCGCAAAGCAGACGTGCAGGATTGCGGACATCAACGGCAGGCCGGTGAGCGATGCAACCGCCCATGAGTTGAGGCAGGTTCGGCTTCTGGTCGCGCGCGCGACCTACGCCGCCAAGAAAGGCGATGCACAATACCTCAGCAACGTACTCGAATGTGATACGCACTCGCTGAGCAAGACTCAGTGGGCACAGATGTCCGAACACGCGCTTGAGCTGCGCTATGGCGACGTGAATGGCGCTCAGATGCTCCATCCCGCCGAGGAGAAGAGCCCGCACCGGCGGCTTCACCCTGTTGATTGGATCCGCCGGCTTACGGACGAGGATTCGTTTAGAGAGTTTGCCGAGACTGTTTCATATTGCTCGATCGACCAGCTCCGGTTCCCTCTCTACCAGCAGGCCCTCGACCGAGGAATCGCCGGCACGGGGCTTTGTTCCGGGCTCATTACCGGCGTCGCCAAGATCACCGGTTACGATGCGGTACTGGCGATCAACAACTTCGGTCTGGTTGGGAGTAGCCTCTGTGACGAGATCGGGGAGAAGTTCCGCCAGGCTGCACACTGCGCGCTCGAGACGAAAACGCCTCTCGTTTCGTTGGCTATGGGTGGTGGGGCGAGGATGCAGGAAGGGACACCTTCGATGCACCGGAACATCCCCAAGGTCCAGCACGCATTGAACGAATTGGAGGAGGCCGGCGTGCCGCATATCTCGGTCATCTGCGACCCCACGCTTGGAGGGACTGCGATCAGCTATGGGCTGCGCGGCGACTACATGGTTGTGGTGAAAGGCTCGGCCAACATCGGCTTTTCCGGCAAGCGAGTCGTCGAGCAGTTCCAGCAACGCAAGGTAGCCCCCAACTTTCAGCACGGGAGCTGGCTGCTGCACCGAGGCTTCGTGGATGAGCACGTCGCCACCGAGGACCTGGGGAGCAGGCTCAGCGAGCTGTTGAAGCACATAGCCGACGGGGGACGCTTGGTCGACCTGCAAACGCGCAAGCCACGCCCGTGGCAACCGAACCGAACGGTCGCACTTGTAACTGCGGAGTCAGAGCGAGGCGGCATCGTGCGGCAAGCCGGTAAGAGCCGCAAGAAGGTCCTGGCCTCACGAAACTCACGTCCCGCCCGCAGCTCATCATCTCGTTCGCGAAGACCAGATTGACTCGCACACGCTGGGATACGCAAGATGCTACGGATAACAGATAGGGGCAGATCGACCGACGGTTGCAGGAGAAACCAGGGACGCTATATCAAACCTGTTGGCAGAACTCGGTGAGCACGCCGCCGGTGCTGGCGGGATGGACGAAGGCGATCTTCATACCGTGTGCCCCGTCGCGGGGCGTTTCATCGATAAGCCGCGTGCCCGAGGCTTTCAGCTCAGACAAGACGGCGGGCAGATCAGCCACACGGTAGGCGATGTGGTGCAGGCCTGGCCCCCTCTTGTCCAGAAACTTGCGGATAGGGCTGTCGTCGGCCGCGGGTTCGACAAGCTCGACACGAACCTCACCGACCTGAAAGAAGGCCACCCTTACCTTCTGGCCGGCGACCTCTTCGGTTCCTTCACATTCAAGCCCCAACACGTCGCGATAGAACCGACTCGCCTCTTCAATGGAGTGAACGGCGATGCCCAGATGGTCGATGCTGCTCGGCGATTGCATTCGTTAGTCCTCGATCCTTTGGTGATTGGAGCTTTATCACACCTCGTCCAAACAGTAGGAGCAGAACCCGCCAGTGTGCCATGCTCACGTTTGCGTGAACATGCTCCTACAATTCCGTGAGAGCATAGACAGGCAAGCGTGGTCATGGCACCCGCAGCGACGGTTGGCCCATGGCTTTAGCCGTTAGGGACACGAACCCGCGGACCATTCGTGCGGCCCAGCCCACTCGATGACTGCTAACTGACAACTGCCAGCTAACGATCCGTCCCCCACCCCTGGAAGGGGTGGGGGACCCGCGCTTCAGGTTGTGTGTTCTTCATGCTCTCCGAAGATCTTCCGCAGGCAGTCGCAGATCTCGCCCACCGACGCACGGGCCTGCACGGCGTCGATGATCAGGGGCATGAGATTGGCATCCCCGCGAGCCCCCACACCAAGGGCCTCTAACGTCCGGCCGACGGCACCCGCATCTCGTTCAGTGCGGACCCGCTCCAATCGATCGATCTGCCGCCGTGTGGATTCCTCGCTGAGCGTCATTGTCTCCGGCTCGGCGCCATCTTCGCTCGCATATCGGTTGATGCCGACGATGACGCGATTGCTACGCTCGATTTCCTGTTGATAGGTGTAGGCTGACTGTTCGATCTCCTTTTGTGGATAGCGTTGTTCGATGGCCCGCACCATCCCTCCCATTTCGTCGATTCTCTTTATGTAGTCCTCCGCCTCTGTTTCAATCCGGTCGGTAAGCTGTTCGATGCAGTAACTTCCGGCAAGAGGGTCGACGGTATGAGCAACACCCGATTCGTGGGCGATAACCTGTTGGGTACGCAACGCCAGTTGGACCGCCTCTTCGGTAGGCAGAGCGAGCGCCTCGTCGCGGCTGTTGGTGTGCAGCGACTGAGTGCCCCCCAGCACTGCGGCGAGCGCCTGCAATGTCACACGGACGACATTGTTGTCGATCTGCTGAGCCGTAAGGGTGGCACCACATGTTTGTGTGTGAAAGCGGAGCATGCAGCTTCGCGGGTCCGTCGCGCCGAAACGCTCCTTCATGATCCGCGCCCAAAGCCGTCGGGCGGCGCGGAACTTGGCTACCTCTTCCAATACGTCGGTCATCGCGCCGAAAAAGAACGCTACGCGCGGTGCAAACTTGTCCACGTCAAGCCCGGCTCCAAGGGCGGCTTCGATGTACGCGATCCCGTCGGCCAGCGTAAAGCCGACCTCCTGGGCAGCCGTCGAGCCCGCCTCGCGAATGTGATAGCCGCTAACGCTGATCGTATTGAAACGCGGCAAGCGCTCGGCCGCGTAGGCGAAGATGTCGGTGATAAGCCGCAGTGACGGCGCCGGCGGGAATATGTACGTGCCGCGCGCTATGTATTCCTTAAGCACATCGTTTTGAATCGTGCCGGTGAGCTTGTCAGCGGCGACACCCTGTTTGGCTCCGACGGCGATGTACATCGCAAGCAGTACGGCGGCCGGCGCGTTGATGGTCATCGACGTGGAGACCTTGTCGAGCGGGATGGAATCGAACAGGACCTCCATGTCCGCCAGCGTGTCGATGGCTACACCGACCTTGCCGACCTCGCCGGCGGAGAGAGGGTGGTCGCTGTCATACCCGATCTGTGTCGGCAGATCGAAGGCAACGCTCAAGCCGGTCTGCCCCTTGTCCAGCAGGAAGCGGTAGCGCTGATTAGTCTCCTCGGCGTCGCCGAAGCCCGCATACTGCCTCATGGTCCAGAAGCGCGAGCGGTACATGGTGGGCTGCACGCCGCGCGTAAACGGATACTCGCCGGGGAACCCAAGCTGCGTAAGATACGTTTCCCTGCCCGCCTCGTCGCGAGCCTGATCCGGAAGGTAAAGCCCCTCGATCGGCCGGCTGGAGGCGGTTACGGTCCGTTCCGCCTGCTGCGGCATCTTGGCGACCGACTTCTCCAGCTTCTCTTCTTTCCAACGCTCGAATTCTTGCTGCAAGGAATCAACCATATCCGCTTTCCTGCTATCTATCGGATCAACCGGGCGCATCGTCCGTCTGCCGCTGTTGGTCGATAAGGGCTGCACTGCCCAGTCGGGCGATGACTGAATCGATGGTGAGTTCACCCCGGTTAAGCCTGACGATGAGCTCCTGTGCGTCAGCCCCGGCCAGTTCGCGCCGCAGAGCCCGCTCGTACGTGAGCATCGCGATTCGCTCTACCTCGCCTAGAATTCGTCTGTGCCGGAGGACCTGTCGCTGCTGCTTGCCCCGGGCGACGCGATCGAGTTCCAGCAGCTTGTCGAGCAACAGGTCTACGCCTTTCCCGGACTTGGCTTCGATACCGACCATCTCGATGCTCTTTGCGGGTGGTGTCGCGCCGAGCTCCTCGTGCAGCTCGCTCAGCAGACGATTGGTCTCGGGCAAGTCACACTTGTTAACGACCACGATGTCGGGAATCTCGAGCAGCCCGGCCTTGATCAACTGAATCCCGTCGCCGTAACCCGGACCGAGAATGACAATGCAAATGTCGGCGACCCGGGCAATGTCCACTTCGTTTTGCCCCACGCCGACCGTCTCGATCAACACCGGGTCGTAGTCTGCCAGTTCCAGGAGCCTCGCACAATGTATGGCTGCGTCGGACAGCCCGCCCTCCCGGCCATGCGTAGCCAGCGATCGAATGAACACGTCTCCATCAACCGCGTGACGCATCATACGAACGCGGTCGCCGAGAAGCGCGCCGCTGGAAAGCGGCGATGTAGGGTCGACAGCCACCACTCCTATCCGGCGCCCACGCTTCCGTAGCATTTCGATAAGCGCATCGATCAGCGTCGATTTGCCGACGCCCGGCGGGCCGGTAATACCCCACCACGGCACCTGCCCTGTCGAGCGGCGCAGACGATCCTCGAGCTGGAGTTCCCTGTGCCCGGGCTGGTCGACGAGCGACATCGCCCGAGCAAGTGAGCGTCGGTCACCCCGCAGAATCCTGTCAACCAGATCGTCCATTCTTGATAGCCCGATTCTCAGTCATCAGCCCCTGGTTCCCGTCGGCATCCCTTCGAGTGCATCCTCACCGTTGACAACAGGTCGCTTTCTCACTTGGTTTCGGCGAGTTCCTCTTCAAGAGCGCTGAGTATCTCCGACAGAGGGGCTCCGGGGGTAAACACTCGCCTGAAACCCAGCGACTCCAAATGAGGAATGTCCTTCTGAGAAATGGTACCGCCACCGATCAGGATGATGTTGTCAGCCCCCTCGCTCTTGAGTAGGTCAGCCACCCGGGCGAACAGTTCGTTGTGCGCTCCGCTTAGAAGACTCAAACCTATGACGTCAACGTCTTCGTCGACGGCTGTGCGGACGATCTGCTCGGGTGTTCTACGGATGCCTGTGTAGATGACTTCGTAACCGGCGTTGCGCAAGGCTCGGACAATGAACTTGGCGCCCCGGTCGTGGCCGTCGAGGCCGACCTTGCCTATCAGAATTCGCTTGGGTGCTTTGTTGTCCACAGCGCTGTTCTTCCCATGTTGCGGTAGTTTTGGTGTTGCTCCGTGCTTTGCCGCCGCCAACGTTACAGTAACCGTTAGCCGCCGCGTTGAACATCCCCCGAGAAAGGGGTCAGGCCACTTTTTTGTTGACGCCGGGCGCTACGCTAAGTAGGTTGTCAACATGTCTCGCCCAGTTCGCATGTCGGCAACCGGCGTCTGTTACCACGTGTTGAACCGCGGGGCGCCCTGCGGGGTCAAAGCCTGGCAAGCTCAACCCGCCGCTCGCTTGAACCTCGAGTGCACGATCTGCCCGAAAGGAGGACCCCGTAAGGCAGGCAAGAAGTAGCTTGGCCCCTTTTTCTTATGAACCCTGACGATGCAAAGGTCGTGGTAGGCAAGGACGTTTACATCGCGCCGACGTCGTATGTCGGGGGCGACGTTGTTTTGGGGGATCACTGCACGATCATGCCCCATGCCTCGATCCGGGGTGACCTGGCGCCCATCCGCCTGGGTGAGCGCGTCAACGTGCAGGACAGCGCGGTCCTGCACACCGATCTCAACGTTCCGCTCGAACTTGGCGACGACGTGACGGTCGGGCATGGTGCTCTGGTGCATTGCAGGTCGGTCGGCTCTGGAAGCCTGGTCGGAATCGGCGCCATCCTGCTCGACGGCGTCGTGGTCGGTGAGGGCTGTCTTATAGCGCCCGGCGCAGTCGTTACGACGGGCACGAAGGTCCCGGATGGCATGTTGGTTCTGGGAGTACCCGCCCGGGCGCAGCGGAGTCTCAACGACCGAGAGCGAGCGTACCTTCGGCTCGCGGTGGATTCGTATGTCAAGCTAGGTGCGCAATACAGAGCCGGCGCCTTCCCGAACGTCGCCGGGCAGCCCGGAACCGCCTGACGACGTGTCACATAAGTGACACGATCTTGACACTCCGTGCCCGGTCCATTACACCATCCGCAGGACCGATCAGAGCCCCAAGCGCCAGCGCGGGGTCTTCATGGACAAACCGCGGGTCTTCGGACCCGCTCACTTGCGCTAGGATCGGATGCCCGACCTGGGCGCTTGTCACGAGTCACATCGGCGGGTGCCCCATCCCTTCCGGGGGTGGGGGACGGACACATGCTCGCCGCCCTCTGCTCCCGGTAGTAAGTGACACACAATTGACACTTTGTACGTAACCCGATCTCACCGAATAAAAAGTGCGGGCAGCGTGCGATTGGCACCGATGTTTCAGTTCGCGCGGATTCCCCGTACCGGGCACGGTCTGCTCAGGCCCGACACCGCAGGACAGGAGCGAAACCCGACCTAGAGGAAGAACTGCCAGAAAACAAGAAGCAGAACAACAACCCAGATGCCCCAAGAGCTGGGACCAAGCAATCCGTCAGGAGTTGAATCCATCATAAATCTCCCGGCTATCCAAACACAGAGTTGGGTGGCCACCTCTTTAGAGGTGGGGGATGCGATTGCCGCGTTGAATCGTGTCCCCCAAGGCTAAAGCCATGGGCCACCCACCAAGCTCAAAGCCCAAGACCGCAGCACAAAAGCGAGACCTGCTCTAGAGGAAGAACTGCCAGAAAACAAGAAGCAGAACAACAACCCAGATGCCCCAAGAGCTGGGGCCCATCAATCCGTCAAGGGTCGACTCCATCATGCACCTCCGGGCCATCCGAAAACAGAGGGTCACGCCGTCACCATTCCTCCGCCGGAAAGTAGCCTGACCCCTTCTTTTGAATGGGCGATGGCGGACTTGAACCACCGACTTCCTCCTTGTAAGGGAGGCGCTCTAGCCAACTGAGCTAATCGCCCCAGGATTCCGTGCAGAAGACACTTGTAGCATATCGCCGTGTCCGTGTCATCCCCCAGCACAATCCCGCTCACATACCATCTGGAGGCACGAGATGTTGAACGTGTTCCAGTTGGGTGCCCCATCCCTTCCAGGGGTGGGGAACGGATCGTGTTCGCCGTGTTCTGCTCCCCGCAGTAGAACCGGCCTGCGACGAGCCTGCAAGCGGCGTTAGTAGCTCGAGACGCGATTGCAGCGGTGATGTTGACTGGAGAATCGCCGTCCACTACCGTCTGGCTGAGGGGTCCAGAGCGGACTATCCGGTGCGGGAACGTCCATCTTCAGACAGAGTCTGAAGCGGCCGATAACATAGCCGGAATCGTTCACCTCAATCCAGATTAAGGAGTGCTAGCCTTGTCAGATCAAGGAGTGATGACCTTGTCCAATGCGGAAGACCTGAGGTTGCTGGAGCAAGCGGAAAAGGGCATCGGAGCGTACCTGGCAGCCCAGCGCGACGCGGGGCAGATCACCGGCACGTACTACGACGACGCGGTCACCAAGACCATGCCCAACCTTCGCAGGTGGCTATTAGCTGAGGAGCTCGACGCCGTCTCCCCCAACCTGCGCGACGCGCTGCGCGAAGCTATCAGCAACCAACAGTGGATGGCGCTCACCAACGCCTATTCACGCGACGTCAGCTTCGGTACCGGAGGCATTCGCGAGAAGATGGGCCCGGATCGCGACGTCATCCTCAAGCTGAAAGAGGACGGCATTCACGCAGCAATCATCAAAGGCCCCAATACGATCAACGACGTGGTCTATCTGAGCACCGCCGCCGGTGTGGCCAAGTTCGGGCGCGAGCGCGATCCGCAGCTCACCAAAGTGGTCGTCGGATTCGACAGCCGGGTCCGAGGCATCGACTTCGCCCGGGCGATAGCCGGCCTGTTTATCGCCTACGATTACACGGTGTACCTGTTCGATGAAGCCTGCCTCTACCCCAGCGTAACTTACGCCGTGCCGAGGCTGCGCGCCGACGCCGGGGTGTTCATCTCCGCCAGTCACAACGATCTGCGATACAACGGATTCAAGCTGTCTTGTCAGAACGGCTCTCAGTTCGACCCGGCTGAGCGCGACAGACTCTACCAGGAATACATCACCCAGGTGGAGTTCAGCGACATCAAGACCGCCGAGCTGGCTGATGCTCCCGAAGGCAAGCTGTGGTTTCTCGGCGGCGTAAAGTCTGCCCAGACCCGGCTCGTCGAAGAGGGTGAGCACGAGGGCTTGCCGCTGGCTGATCCGCTACCGGGCGCCGGCGATCTGTACGCGGGTTTTGAAGACCGGATCATCGACCTGCACACCATGCATATCGACCATGTCAAGAGTTTCCTGATGCGTCCGGAGATGATCGAGAAGGCGACCCGCCCGCTGTCGATCGGCTATTCCGCCTTCAACGGCTCGGGCCGCAAGGCGATTCCGCGCCTGCTGGATGAGGTGGGCTTCAAGGACGTCAAGAGAATCATGAAGCTCGACCCGCTGGATGGAATGTTCCCGGCGTTCTGCAGTGATCCAGGAAGGGAGCAACAGCCCGACCCCGGCGACTACCGGGCAGCCGACGTGGCTGTCGAGTGGTTCAAGAAGGAGTATGGTAGGGCGTGGGACGACATCGACCTGATCGTTGGCACCGACCCGGACGCCGACCGGCTCGGGGTTATTGTCAAGGTGCCCGAGCATCAGCGCAGAGCCTACACACACCCAGCCACCCGTGAGCAGCGTGACTATTCGCTGATGTCGGCTGATGAAGCCTGGTCGCTTATCCTCTGGTATCGATTCAACTGCGAGATAGAGAAACACGGCAAGATTCGCGACGCGGACAGGAAGTTCATCGTGCTGTCGCACACCACCACCGATCTGCTCGTGCGCGTAGCTCGAAAGTACGGGCTGGGCGTGCTGAAGACCTGGGTCGGGTTTGCCCAACTAGCCGCGGGCACGCAGGCGATCTGGGACCTAAGCGCGGGACGCGACACGGAGGGGCTCACCGAGGGCGGCTCGCTGCCAGCTTACGACGAGGGCAAGCGGAACCCCTCGGACGCACAATGCAACCGCACGATGCACTCGTGGGAGGACATGAACTTGCGGCGGTGCGACAATGTGGCTGCCCTGGAGCAGAGCAACGGTTTTTCGCTTTTGGGCGGGCCACCGGTCGATGCGCGCTCGCTTGGTGTGCAAGGCCACGTTCGCGACAAGGACGGCGCCTTTGCCGGCGTGCTGATGGCTGAGCTCGCCGCTTATGCGAAGCAGCAGGGCGTTAACCTGTTGGATCTGATCGACGAGAAGCTCTACCTCGATCCCGACGTAGGCCTATACCAGACGTACTACGAGCCCGACCCCATCGACGGCGAGTACGAAGGTCTGGCCGGGTACACCAAGAAGCGCGGGATTCTCGATAAGGCTGAAGCCCTCTTCGCCGGCTATAAGACCAAGCCGTTCATGCTCGGCGGTCTTCCCGTTGTCGGGGCGGTCGCCTATCGAACGGGCAAGTACGACCGCATCAATTGGCCCGGGTTCCCTGACGAGGGCTTCCGGTTCTACTTCGACGAAGGGCATAACTCGCATCTGACGATCAGACCATCGGGAACGTCCAACGCCTTGCGTTTCCACGTGCAGCTTTTCGGCGGGTTCCCTTCGCGGGCGGAGCTGATCGATCAGAAAGCCAAGCTGCGAACGACCTGTGCGGCGATGGTCAGGGACATTCGGGCACTGATCGGCGCGGAGACATAGCCCCGTGTCGTTCCAATAGGGCACAGGTACCTCACCGGGGCCGCTTAGACGACGTGGATATTGAACCGAACCGCGACCGTGAGGGAGCGGCTGTGACGATGGCGAGCTCATTCGACACGAGGCACGATTCCCGGCGCCTGGCGGATGTCGTCGTCGCGTTCGACCTGGACAATACGCTCACCGCACCCGATGCATCAGCCTATCGGCGAACCGTAACCGAGTTTCTCACATTCGTCGATACCGGTCTGAACCCTGTAGAGGCCTTCGACGCCTACGAACATCTTCGTGCCAAAGGCGACGCGCTCGAACACCTCGGGCTCTACAACCCTATCCACCATCGCGGACGCGCCGATATGCTGGCCCTTTTCTGTTTGAATCACTGCAATAGCGCAGCCGTCAATCGTGAACTCGGCATTACCGACACGGACCGGCGATTGTGTGCCGAGGTCGTCGATCAGGCATCCAGCCTCAACGAGAACACCAGGTGTAAAGGGCTTGCCGATCGGCTTTGTGCACGGATCAACTTGCAGCGTTTCTGCGAACGTGACGATAAGGCGCGGCGCTTTCGGGAGCGCGTTCGACAGATCGCCGACCATCCGGTGCTGGTAAGCTGGTCCGAAACGTATCGCGATGCGGAGGATAAGCACGACCCACCCGGTGATCTTGCCGGCGTGCTGAACCGGGTGTCGTCACTCGGCGCCAAGTTGCTGGTCATCAGCGAAGGCTTGTATGAGGTTCAGCTTGAGAAGCTCCGACGCATCGGCGTTGCCCCGCTTGTCGAGCGTCATGTGCTTGTCACTCAGCAGGCGGCTGATGTCCCCGGGGCAGCCGAGCTTGACGCCGCCATCTCGTCTCGCATCGCCGGAAATGAACCGGTCGAACGCCTGCTCGAGGATCGAGAACTGGCGAACCTGTGGTATTTCCGCACGCTGTCGGACCACTGGAAGACAAAGACGCCGTGGTTTTATGCCAGGTGTCTGCATGCCCTCTGCGATTGCCCAGACGACCCCGAAGAAGCTTTAAGGAATGTGGCGATTGCCGAGGCTGATAGATGGCGCGACAAACAGCTGCGATTCATAATGATCGGCGATCGTTATGACAAGGATGTGGCACCGCTGATCGAGCTGATCGGCCCCGATGCGGGCTTTACGATCCGATTCGCCGGGGGCAAGTACCGGCACATGCATTCCGGCAAAGAGCTACCCGAGAGACCCGGGCCCAGCAGGACGTTTGAGGACTGGACTTCACTGGCGGAGTTTCTGACCGATGCCCTATCGGTTGATAGTATCAAACCGATCACCAGACCCTCGGACGTGCTTCCTCGATCGGTACTCCACCCAGGCCACATCGAGCAAGGTCTGACAAGCAACCACCAAGCCCCGCGCCACATAGCGCAAATCGCCGCCGATATGTTATAGAAGCGCGTAGGGTCCGCTGTGCGGACCATCCGTCCCCCGCCCCTGGAAGGGACGGGGCACCCATTCGCATGGCATGAGTCGCCGCCGAGATGTTACAGAAGCGCGTAGGGTCCGCTGCGTAGACCATCCGTCTTTGCCCGCGTGGTAAATGACAAAATGCCTGCGACCACGAAGCCGACGCCCACCAGGGAGAGACTCAGCGAGATGAGCATGCCGTCCTCCAGGCGGTGGAACTTCTCTATGATGATGTGGGCGACGAGGTTGATCTGCGGTATGCGGACCAGCGTCGAGCTAGCCACCTCCGACATCGACAGGGCGGCGATAACGGCTGACGCGCATATCGGGATGGGCCAATGCATGGGCAGTTGTATGCGGCCAATGACGCCGGCCCGAGAAGCGCCATCGGTGCGGGCCTGGGCGACAAGATCGGGTGGAGTACTGCGAACGATCAAATAGGCGGCAAGCAGCCCGATCCAGCCGAACCGGGATACGTGCGAAATCGCCAGGGTCAACCACGTGTCGTAAATGAACCCGAAGGCTTGGGGCAGATATGCGATGACAAGAGACTTGCCAATCAAAGCACCCGGGATCGCTCCGAACACCAGCGCCACAACCAACGCAACGATGCCCAACCGCCGGACCGCGAACAAGGCGATGCCCATGCCGGCAGCCGCCAGACCGGCGGCGGCTGCTATCCCCAGCGAACCGAGCATCTCCCGCCAGTAGGTATTCAGCGATTCTGCGAAAGCGCCCGTCGGTTTGAGGTTCGCGATCAGCACAGCAACGGGAAATACAAGCGAGAGGGCGACAATAGCCCACACGATCCCGAGAAGCACCCTCGAAAGAGGTCGCTCGTCCGCGTGCATTCGCGGGCTTCGTTCATGGGTTCCCCGCCATCGCCATAGAAGGCACAATCCGCTCAGACCCACCAGGATGGCGACTGTCGGCAGGATGGAAGGCCAGACCGTATCGATCGCAAACGAGGAGTCCGTCGCTCGCCCCAGAAGCTCGGTCGCGAACACGGTTAGCCCGCACGCGTGAGGAACACCGTACTCACCCAGAAACAGCACCAGGAGTATCAGTGCACTTATCGTGACGTATCTCAGCATCAAAGGTGCCGTGATGTGGAGCAGCGCCTTCGGCAAAGAGGTGTCGAGCAGGGCCGCTTGGTATGCCTCTTTTCCGGTTCGTGCGAAGCCTATCCCGATGATCGCAGCCGGAACAGGCCAGGACCAAAGCGCCCAGACGACCACACATCTGGCGGTGCTCAGCAGCCGTGCTGACTCTCCCGTTTGCGTCGGCCAGATTCGTTCCCAGCCAAACGCGTAGACCATCGGCGGACAGAGCAGCAGCGCCATGAGCGCCGCCAGCAACATCGGCCGCCCGGTGATTCGCCCGGACTTTCCCATGGCGCAGGCGGCCGGTAGTGACACGGCCAGACACAACAGGCTAGCCAGGCCCGCCAGCAGCAAGCTCTTGCCCAGAAGCGCCCACTGGCGGTGTGAGAATGTCCAACCGTCGTCTGGCGCCTTGCCCGCAAGCGCGGCGTCGAGAGTGATCGCAATCGCCGGCCAGGCGAACGCAGCCACAAAAAGTGCTACGCACGCAGCCATCAGGACAGCGAAGACGATGAAAGAGCCCTTCGGTCTCACCGGATAAGTATCTCGCGAACGGCGGCCACACTCTCATCCATGGCATCGGCGATCTTGTCGAACGGTACCGTGGTCTCAGACGGCCAGTCCATCCCCATCTCTTGCCGCAGCGCCTCTCGAACCGGAATGTTGTGCGAGAAGCTCTTAGCCAGCATGCGCTCGACCTCGGCTGACACCAGAAAGTCCACTACCTTGCGAGCCCCTGCGACATTCGGGCCGCCCTTTACCAATGCCACCGAGCAGGGAATAAGAAGCGTACCGCCGTCACCCATGTCGGGATAGACCATATCAAGCGGAGCGCCCTTGATCCTGCCGAGCCAGACGTCGTCGGTATCGGTGGCGCAGAGCTTCGCCCCCCCGGTCATGACCATACGCAGAGCGCTGCTGTTGCCGTCGACCATAAGCGCCCCGTTGTCCCGCAGATTCGTCAGGAATCGCCGGCCCCGCTCTGGTCCCCACAGGGCGAACATCGCGGCTACGTGCCCGCGTGTGGTTCCAAACAGCGGATTGGCGTATGCCAACCCCGACGCAAAACGTGGATCGGCGAGGTCCTCCCACTTTCGCGGAATGTCGTCAGCGGCGATTCGGTTCAGGTCAAACGCCACTACCCGGCCCCTGACGGCGCAGGCAGTCCAGCGATGTTGCGGGTCTTTGTATCTGTCGGGAATGTCGGCGGCTGCCGGCGAATCGTACGGCTCGAGCAGCCCCTTCCGGGCGAGCAGGATAGTGCCGAACAGCTCGCTCGACCAGAACACGTCCGCCCGGGGCCTGCTCGCTTCGGCCTCTATCTTCTGAACGAGTCCGGTGGTCTTGCCGGCCTCCGAGTCGGTCAGGATCGAAAGCTCGATTTCGGACCGCTCTTCGAATCGCTCGAGCACGACCTCTGCAAATTGCTCGTCGACGCTGGTATAGACGACGACCTTGCCCGCGCCCTTCCCCGCGACAGCCCGGCTACCACGATTCCGCTCTCGATCGCGCTCGCAACCTTGCACAAACAGGGACGAAGCGGCCACGACGGCCACTATCAGGATCGGTGTTTTCATGTGACCATGCATTGGTGCTCTCCTCTGGAGACTCGCGCACGAATCGGACGGTTCAGCTGCGCCGGTGTTATTGAGCCGGGTAGGGTCCGCTCTGCGGACCATTCTGGCGTGGTAGAATGAACCGGCCGGCCCGCACAGCGGCCCCTACGTACTCTGCCATGATATCCGGCCACACCTGGCCGGGTAGGCTATGCGCTGAGGACCATTCTGGCTCCTGGTCAATCCCAAAGGCTGGGCTCCTCCTGCGCTGGCCGGCGGCGCTGCTTTGCCGGACCGTCTCGCTTGGCCCGTTTTCCGTCGGCGTCGCGGACTCTTCCGTTGGCGGTGTTGGGCACGCTGGCCAGTGGGTTTTCGGCGCCGTCGAGAGGGTCTCCGGGTTCGATGCTCGCCAGACGCTTGACGCCTTTGGCTTTGTACTCCTTTGACAGCTCGACACCGAGGTAGTGACGTCCGAGCTTCTTGGCAACCGCCAGGGTCGTCGCACTGCCCGCGAACGGGTCCATCACCAGGTCGCCCTCGTTCGAGCAGGCTTTTATGATCCTGCCCAGCAGATGTTCGGGCATCTGACAACCATGGAAGCCCATCCGCTCTGTGAACGTGCCGCACACTCGCGGGAAGTACCAGGTGTCACCGTCGGCAGCGAAGCCCTCCGGCAGGTCCTGAGGTCTGAGAATCCACGACTCGTGCGGTGTCGGGCGCATGATCCATGTATCGTCGGGCACTCGCCCTTTGGGATTGGCCCGCTTGTCGGCGTAGACCAGCTGACGCGCGGATGGCACTCGGATGGCACCGTCGTTGAACGTGAAGCACTTGGGGTCCTTAACGAAGTAGAACAGGTGGGCGTGTGATCGAGTGAACTTGTATTTGCAATGAACGCCGAAGGTGTAGTACCACACTACCCAGCTCCGGCAGGTAAGACCGAGCTCGCGGGTGGCCATCACCTTGAGCTCAGCCGCGTACTCGTCGCCGATCGCCAGCCAGAATGTACCGTCTGGTTTCAACACGCGGATCACTTCGGCCATCCACTCTGCAGACCAGTCGAGGTAGTCCTTGCAGGTGCGCTTGTCATCGTATTCATCGTAGTCATAGCCGATGTTGAACGGCGGGTCGGCGAAGGCCAGGTCGATCACACCCTCGTCGAGCTTCCTTAAGTGCTTGACGCAATCGCCCAGGACGATGCGATCGATAGTGGAAGCGGCGGTTTTCCTGCTCGAACGTCGCCGGCTCTTGGCTGCGATAGCCACTGGCGTTCTCCTCCGTGTACGTAACGATGAGGGAAGCGTCCGCCCACCGGACGGACCGCACCCCGAGAAACATCGTATACACCCCATGTGGGAGGCTACAAGGGCAATCCGACAACTCACAGGCGGCCAATGAACGTCCGTTCTGTCATGCATCCCATCGGGCGGGGCGCTGGCAGACTCGTTTGCCAGTGTATGGGGGGGGCAAGCACACGGGCAAGCAGGGCTTGCCCGTGGCACTCGGTGTCCCGGTTCTGCGCCGGTGTCGTAGGTGTGTAGGGTCCGCTGTGCGGACCGAACGGTTCATCCTACCGCTCCGAAATGGTCTGCGCCGCGGATTCTGCCCGACTTTCGCTCGTCAGTGCAACACTGGTCGGCTTCGCTCGCTTCTACGAGCGAGGCGGCAACCTACAGGGTTATCGAAAGCCCGTAACCTCTTTCCCTGTCAATGTTTAGCAGGGCTCTTGTGTCTTCGCAGGACCCTCGTCGTGTTCATGTGGGCGTTGTACAGCCCGAGGCGTGCTGTACGGAGTCAGAGGTTTCTACACGCTCTGAGTCCGGTAGGGGTTGTCCGCCCGTCGACTTGGTCAATCAAGGCCCCGGGGCTGAGCCTGAAGGACCGGTATTAGAGGGTGACGCTGGCAGTTCCGCCGACGTCTTGCGTTTTCGGACGCGTGCCGGGCCTCGTTTTGGCGTTACCTCAGCGGGCCTGGATAGCGAGACGATATACCGGGAGGCAATGGACTGTGTCACGGCAGATCATCCGAATCCGGTGGAGGGCGCACGGGAGCGGGCAATGATCTCGACCGGGGCGCATGCCTCCGGGATGCCGATTCGAGAGTGTGGGGTGGAGATATGCCCACCACGCCTTAATAGTGCGGAATCGGTATCAAGAACGTCTGAACGTCAAGAACGACCCTCGCTCTCGCATGGGGCGGTTTGGATCGAGGCCTATCTAAGCACTGTGGGATCACATGGCGATTGAAGAACGCAAAAAGCGAATCCTGGTAGTTGATGACGATCCTGTGTCGGTGTCGTTGCTGGAGAACCTTCTCGAGAACAGCGGCGAGGTGTGGACGGCCTCCAACGGCGCCGAAGCAGTGCGCATGATCCTGGACGTCGGCCCGCACTTGGTTATCACCGACTGGCGTATGCCCGAGATGAATGGGCTGGAGTTGTGCGAGGCGATCCGGTCAAACGAAGTGTGCGGCTTCGTCTACGTGATGCTGACGACAGCCCACTCGGACGAGAACAGCATTACGGAGGCGTTCGCAGCCGGTGTTGACGACTACCTGACCAAGCCATTCAACAGCAAGGAACTGCTGGCGCGCATCCGGGCGGCTGATCGTATCATCGATCTGCAAAGAGACTTGGACAAACGCGCCATGGAAGTGCACCGGGTAAACGCCCAGATGGCGGTCACCGCGGACAAGCTCGAAGTTGCCAACGAGAAGCTCACGCTTCTTGCCACAACCGACGAGCTGACCGGCTTGATCAACCGGCGTGAAGCCCTTGCTCGCCTGAACGAGCAATGGGAAGCGACGCAGAGGTACGGGGAGTCGTTTTCGTGCATCATGCTCGATGTGGACCATTTCAAACGCGTGAACGACACTCTGGGGCACGATGCGGGCGATGTCGTACTTGTGGAAGTGGCGCGGACCATGCAAAGAGCGGCGCGAACCGGAGAGGTGGTGTGCCGCCTGGGTGGGGAAGAGTTCCTGGTCATTTGTCCCAAGGCCAGTGAAGAGCAGGCGGCGGTGGCGGCTGAGCGCTTGCGCTTAGCCATGGGACAGAAGGTCATTCAGCTTCCTGATACAACCTACCAGGTCACGATCAGTCTGGGCGTAGCCCAGCGGACCACAGAGATGACCGGTCCAGATGGCTTGCTCAAGGCCGCCGATGAGGCCATGTACATAGCCAAACGCACCGGACGAAACCGAGTGTGGCTGGCCAGTAGCATGGACGACGCGGCTTTACAGCCACGAGCCGGCGAAACGCCCGAGAAGGCAAACGCGAAATCGCACGACCCGGCAGGCGATGAGCTGACACCCACTTCCGCAGATGAAGCGCCGCCGGCGCCACTCAGAGTCTTGCTGGTGGACCGCAATCCGGCAGCCCGCGCGCTGTGCAAGGTGGGGCTGACCGAGGACGGATACCAGGTACTCGAAGCGACCCCAGACCACAATGCAGCCGAGATCATCAGCAGAACATCGCCCGACCTGATTGTCGCCCGCGAGGCTTGGTCTGCACAAGAGGATACCGACGAAACCCAACCGACAGGAAGTGTGCCTCTATTGTCGGTCGGTGATGCGACGGCGGTAAGCCCGGAATCGTTCGCCCATCTGGTGCGGTCTGTGTTGCGCGTCGGGACTATGCGGCAGGAACACTCCACCAACTACGATATGCGAGGTGAGCAAGCCCGATCAATGGATCTGTTGCTCGATTTCTCCCGCAGACTTGTCACAGTGTACGACATGGATTCGGTGCTTGACCTGACGATCTCAGCAGTCGCGGAGTTGACCTGTGGACTGCAAATCGCGATTCTGCTCCCGGACGAGGACGGCGAACATCTGACAATCGCAAAGAGTGTCGGTCTGAACACCGGCGGAGAACACCCCGTTCAGTTTCCGCTGCACGACGGCCTGACCGCACACGCCTTTCGAGAGCTGGAAGTGGCCGCGATCAACACTCCGGAAGACCTCAAGAACCGCTGCAGTTCCAGGGAAGCTGAGTGCTTCTCATCCGTACCCCTGGTGATTGCTCCGCTCAACTCGCTCGACAGTGCCGTCGGAGTCCTGGTGGTAGGGACTCGGCACGGGCAGCGTCCGTTCAACGACCTCGACCTCGAATACCTCGATCTGCTGACCAACATCGCCGCTTCAGCAATTCAAAGCAGCATTTCAGGACACGACAGGGACGAGGCACGTGACACGATCGTCCGGGCACTTGCCACCCTGGCAGAATACCGAGATGATGACACCGGCAAACACCTCGAAAGGGTGACGCAGTACTGCCTGATGCTCGCCGAAGACCTTCGCTCGCACGGTCTGGACGACCAGATCGACAACATCTTCCTCTATGAGTTGCAGCGGGCGGTTCCACTGCACGATATCGGCAAGGTGGCTATACCCGACTCGATTCTGCTCAAACCCGGTCGCCTCACGGATGAGGAAATGAAAGTCATGAAGCGCCATGCGCCCATCGGGGCAGCCACCATCCAGTCTGTAATCGAGAAGTACCCTAACGCCAGCTTCTTGAGAATGGCTGAACAGATTGCCCGCTACCATCACGAGCGGCCGGACGGAAGCGGGTATCCCGAAGGGCTATCGGGGGATGCGATTCCGCTGTCGGCGCGGATCGTCGCGGTGGCTGACGTATACGACGCCCTGACTACCAAACGTGTGTACAAAGACGCAATGCCGCATGCGCAAGCGATCGAGATCATTGTCTCAGGTGCGGGCACACAGTTCGATTCTGCCGTGGTCGAATCCTTCACGAAACTCGAAGGTGAGTTTGCACGACTGGCTGAGGAGCTCTCCGACACGCTTCCTTTCGACGACCAAACACCAACAGAGCATCCTTGCACCGTAGAGAACGGCGGGCCACGCGAGCAACCTTTCACCCCGGCCGCCGCTCTGCCCTAGATCTGTATCGCACCCGAGGTTTTGCACATAATCGTCGATTGGCGGGCTCACCTCCTTAAGCGTGGGTGACGTAGGTGATTCGCCGACTCGTGCTTCTGTCCAGCCGCAATGAACCTTGGCCGCAGATCCGATTTCGTCTCCCGCGTCAGCCGTTGACGACGTGTGTCGCGCTGCACAATTCGTTGCCGCTTCCACAGGGGCCGGTGCAGTATCAGCACGTCGTCTCACTTCAAGTCTACCTGCTATCCTGCGGGTCCCGGGCCATTGAATTGCTCGGCGAACAGGCGATAGTCGTCAAGGTCCACATCCATGTCGTCGTCAGCCGGGTTACCGTCGAAGTCAGCGGGGAAGCAATCGCGGAGCGTGCGCTGTCCGTCGGGACCCGTGAAACACGGTTGGAAGGCGGCGAAGTCAGCCAGGTCCACGTCTGCGTCGTGGTCGAAATCACCGAGGTGGGGGAAGACGTCGGACACGGCATCGATTTCTGGTGTCCAGCCTTCCGCCGGTCCCTCTATGCGGACGTATTGAATCCAATCAAGCCCCGGAACCTCTAGCCAATCGAGGTCGAAACCGGTTCCGCCGGCTGAGTCCTCATATTCTCTGGCGATGTCAGCCACTGTCATTCCGTAGAAATCTGACCACTTCATCCGAGGATCGAGAGGGATGGTCGGGTCGGTGGGTACGCTCCACCATTCGTTCCAGTCTCCGATGGAGGCCTCAGGATTCTCCGGATCATAGACACGCCCGAGTGTCGGTGCGAAGACGTCGGCGTACGGGCCATCGGTTCCGTCGTAGGGACCTTCCGGATCGGCGTGTGGACCGATCTGGTCGCTGAACACATGCCAGTTCACACCGTCCTGGCTTACGGATACAGTACCGGGTTCGGTGAATCCGCCGCTGTCGTCCACGGTGACAAGACTGGGGTCACGGTTGATCCAGCTTTGGCCACTACCAACTACGAGGGATACGCTTCCGAAAACTACGAAGTCCACCCCGTATGGATTTCTCGAGTGGTTAGCGATCGGATGATCGAACATCAGAATAATGTGTCCGTCGTGACCGATGCTGACCACTTCGAAACTGCGAAAGGGCGGATAGACCGGAACCACCGGAACGGATTCCGACAACGGTATGAACCAGTTGTCCCCGGTTGTATCGATCGTAGGTCTTCCCAGCGCCGTCATCGAGTCGTTAAACGGCAGACCTGAAATCCAATCGGCACCGATTCCCGATCCTTCGACGTATTCGATTATAGCAACGGCAAACTCATTGGGATCGTACTCATATACGTAGCCTGCGCCGGCTGTCGTATGGCTAAACACCGACATTCCAACTGCGAGGCTAATGGCGGCTGCTTGAACATAGTGTTTACAGAGGTTCATTCTACTTATTCACTTTCCGTAATACTGTCGGAGATGTCCGGCAGCAGATGTAATTTAGCTCGATGGGATTCCTGTCGGCCCGGCCTTCCATGCTGGGTGCCCCATCCTTTGCGCAGCAAAGGGTGGGGAACGGATGGATGATCACTGTGTCCTGCTCCCCGTAGTGTGTCTAGTCCAAATCATAGAGGCTGTTGTCTTCTGAAAGAAACCCGGTTCCCGGCGCAATGGCCTCTCGGTCGTTCTCATATGTATTCGTGTGAAGCTCGCCCCATTGTTGGCCGTGCCCGTCACAGAAGGCGACATTTGTTCTCCCCCGGTGGCGATAGCCCTGCGTGCCGGCGAAGCGCCCGGAGAAGTGTGCATCTCCGGGATTCGACCACGGTGCACGCATAAACTTGTTGGCACCACCACCATACTCTCCGTCGCCGAACAGTGCGGTGCGCGCCGGTCGAGTGACAGCCGTCACCGTCGCTGGTGTCTGTATCGCCTCGGCTGCGCCGTGTCCTATATAGCTTGTGTTGTAGTTGTACCCGGTGAATGGATCGGCAACCCAGTTGTGTCCGCCGTCGAAGGATGGGCATTGCTGAATCCGTTCCAGTCCTTCATTCTGCCACAGCAAGCCGGCTTTCACTGTGGTCGTAGGTGGTGTCGTGCTCCAATCCTTCGTCGTCGTGAAATCCCACGCGAAGGAGATGAGCTGCGGTGTCATCTGCATGTAGTACGCAATGGGGTAGAGGTCCTCGTTGGCATTGGCGTAACTGTGTGAAGCTATGGCCATCTGCCTGAGATTGCTCAGACATTGAATACCCTTGGCTGCGTCACGTGCGTGCTTGAGTGAAGGCAGCAGGATAGCCATCAACACGGCGATGACAGCAACTACAACCAACACTTCGAGCAGCGTGAAACCAGTATCATGTCGGAGGCGTGTGGTACTCATGGCAAGACACCCGTGCGGGGCGGAACATGACGTCGCCGCCCGCGCCCTCCTGCTCCGGACTATCGTGTCCGCCGAAACAGAACGCTTCCGCCGATTGCAGCCAATACCAATGAAGCAGGTTCGGGGACGAGTGGTGTTATCGGAGTACTGGTCCAGTCATCACCGGGCAGCCCGAGCCAGCCGTCGGTATCACCGCTGTAGAGCCGGCGGCCGGCGGGACCGGTGCTTGCGAAGTACCAGCTTTCTCCGAAATCTTCGCTGAGCGAGTATCCCCACCACGAGTCAGGCCAACTGCTTCCGGTGTGATATGTCGTATCGCCCGTTGTGTACCATATATCCGTCACGAACCCGCCCGATTCGGCGAAGGTGAGCCCGTTGTCATCGGCATGTAGATCGTAAAGCAGATCAAGCCCTGTAATGAAAGGCTCGTCGAAGCGGTATCCGAACGCGAAGCTGTCATCCTGGCCGTCATAAGGCCAGAAGTCGACCACGAAAAGCACATCACTGTCGCCGCTTCCCGCCCATGATTCAATCAGGACATCATCAATGTCGTAGGCGAAAGCGGAACCGCCCGACAAGAGCACTGCCAAACCCGCCAGAGCAACTCTCACTCTTACGGTGCGTTGAGCGAACCGGGCGCGGTGGGCAAACTTCCTCGCCCGTGTTTCCTGAGAGCGATCACGGGCGATTTGCTGATTGCCCGCGTCAAGTGAAGTGCTCCACGATCTGAAGAAACCTCCCGGAAGAATGCATCCGCTCATGACTCGACCTCCTTCCCGATTCGCGCTGATCCTCGCAGCCGCAAACCGGTCAACAGCAAGACCAGGCGATCTACGAGACCGCCCATAAAAAAACCCCGGCGCCCCAAGGGAAGAGCACCGGGATCTGAGTCATGAAGAGGTTTAATCAAGCACCTTCATATCCGCGCAGAGCGAGAATAATCAAAGGCGCCTCATGACGGATCGCAGCCCCAAACGCCGTGGGCACCACGTCATAAAGCTCGATCGCAGGCAGGTCTTCTGGCTTACGGATCATCCTACTAACCACGCCTTCTCCGCAAAGGCGAACGGCGACGCTCATGTGAACGCAGCCGGACGCATTCCGTGCGAATGGCATATCGTGGCTTTCGTCCCCGATTACAGCGGCGGGTCCGCGGTGGATTCGCACCACCTTCCCCGAGTCCGTCCTCTGACGGACACCTGCAATCGCGTTCTATTCAGATGTCAAAGACGGTCGCAAGAAGCGATGGCAGAATGCTATACGGGGCGCAGGGCGAGGGTCAAGTGGAAAACATTCACGAGAATTACGAATTGGGGGCTCGTCTTCGTGACATCGGGCCAAAGGGGTGCCAGCGGCGGATCGCCGCCAGTGCTGTGCGCGGTCACGAAAGCACAGGCAGGCAATAGCCCGTGGCCTTCGGCACCCATGATGGGTGGCGCGTGGCTTTAGCCGTGGAGGACACGATTCAGCGCAGCAATCGCATCCCCCACCTCTAGGGAGGTGGGCCACCCGACTGAAAGCTGATAGCTGACGGTTGATAGCTGACAGCTGACCGCTGAGTCACTTGACACAGCGCACAAAAAAAGGGCGCGGCCGCACCGTGTGCTGTGCGGTCGCGCGAGTCGTGGTGCCCAATCCGGTGGGCATATGGTCCACCACCGAGGCGGCAGGCGGATAGCTCATCCGTGATAGTCTGTCGCTGGAATTCAGCGGTCGTTGCTTCGGTCATCGAGCATTTTTCTGAGCTGTTCGTTCTCCCTGCGAGTGGCTTCGAGATCAAACAGCATGTATTTGATGCTCAACCGTACGAAGTCGATGCTTTCCTGCAGACTTGTTACGGTTTCCTTGAGCTGCTTGTGACGTTCGCGGGTCTGCTCAGCGAGCAGCTCGAGCTTGCCTCGCTCACCCGCAGGCAGGGTCTGAATCTCAGCCACCAGTTCCGCCAGTTTCCGCTGGAAGTTCTCTTCGTTCATGTTAGGTGCTTCCTTCCCTTCCTGATCCAGTGAGTGCTTCCCAAGAGCCTCAAAAGTCGGAGCGTCAAGCCCAGCCCCCTCCACCAGGGCTGACCCTCCGACCTCGGCACCTCTCAAAGAGAGCACTGCCCGTGCCAACGAACCACCCACGGTCTACGACGATCCGGAGCATTGTAAGTATTGTTGTGACAACAGGTTACATCATGTAAACGTTCGATGGGAGCGTGGCTCCCTGATAGCGAATCTGCGGGCGCGTTGATTTGAGGCAACGCCTGGATGGCTTTCGTTAACCTCCTGCGGAACATAAACTATTGCACCATCGATGGTTGTGGCTGAGTGGCCAGAGGAAGACATCCCAGAGCATCTACGTATTCGGGGACCGAAGGACAACACATATGTGGCAAGAACCCTGGGGAGCGGTTTTATGCGGCATGGGGGAACATCAGTTGGAGCAGTACAAACGGCGCCGGTAGCCTCCAGGTGATCGGTGGACTTGGCTGTTGTCAGTTGACCGGTATTGGAACACTGGGACAAGAAGAAGAGCCCGCCCGGGCAACTCTCTCTCCTCCCAAGATGAAGCGAGCCCGGGCAGGCTGGTAGTCAACGCTTGATTATCCTCAGATATGCCGGGCCCGCAAGTGGCCAGGAAGGTCTGATAATCCTGGTTTGGCCGCAGATCGCCACCCCCGCACCCGGCAGGGGTGTGCCTGGGCTGTCTTCGGGACCGACAACGGTTTTCAACCTCTCCAACGATGCAGGTCTTTGAGTCGAAGTGTCACGGCAATCCAGACGAAAACTGGCGCCACGAACGTCAGGCTGGACCACTTGACCCCAATGTTGAAGGTGCTTGTCAATACATCCATCCAAAACGGGCTTGGCCAAAACAGAGCGCAAGGCGTGTCGTTGCAAAAGCCATACAACGGGACAAGAGCCGTCCGAGCAGCGACAAAGACATTGATCCATACCAGCCCCCACACCAGGGCTTTGCATCTGCGAGACCAGGGGATGGGGGTAGCCACGATAAGCGCGATCACCTCAACTGTCGGCAGATAGCCCGTCAGTCGAGCGCTGTGTTCGGTTCTGGAGACGGCGCGGGTCCGTCGGTTTTTGAGGACGATCTCCGTGTCAAGCATGCCCGCACCGCCTGACAGCGGTTCGAAGCGAACCGTGCCGTCGGTGCCGAACGACCCCAGTGCTCCGTTTCCGATGGACCTGTAGGCGGCGGCGTACGTGTCAGTTAAAAACGACCACGGATAGGCGAGCAGCGCGTATACAAACACAAGCCGCAGGAAGAAACCGCAGATTAGCTTAAGTGGAAACATCGGGCTTGAGGCCCTTTCCGCGCACGGCCCAGTTCGCCCAGACCACCCAAAGAAGAAGCGCCAGGAAAATGAACAATGCCTGCCACACTTCGACATGCATAATCTCAAACATGTCAGGCCAGTGGATGCGGATTACAAAAAGCGTGATGATCCGAACCAGGTTCAACAACATCAGAAGAAAGGTGCCAGTCAACATGCCGAACACCTTGCTCAAGACGGAAGTAGGAGCGGCGATCACCGCTGAAAGGAAGAGGCCTGTGGGGTGGATCGCATCGCACCCGCGTTCTATCAGGATCGACCCCTGCGGGGAACTGATCGATCTGCCACTGACCGTGACGTCTTCGATGAAAAACCCCAAGATGGCGCCGGAAACCTCGGCGTTGAGATCCAGGTAGGGGCTCCATCCTCTTGTCTCAAAGAAGGAAGTGATCGTCAGTGCGTAGAACAAGCCCATGCAGACAGCGAACACCAGGACGAACCTCAAGATGGGATGTCTGGCGGCGAAACCCGCGGCCTTGGTCTTATCGTGCTCGCCGAGCCCGCGTTCTGCATCCCGGCCCTGGGCGGTGTGGTGTGGGTGTCCCTTTGTTTTTTTCACGTGCTGTTTTCTAGGATTACCCATCGCGGTTCACGATAACCCAACATAACCGCCCAATGCAAGACCCAGGAAGGGCTGCCCATGACTTCGCCGTGAGAGACACGTGTGGTTCGCCGATTCACGCCGTCCATCCGGGGCAAAAGCCCGATTCGCGGATCGGGCGCATAATTCTGTATGAATTGCGAATTACATTGGCGGAGGCGTATTGTAATCGCCCACGCAAGCCCGGGAGGGTAGACTATAGTGAACCGGCGTCAACGGTCCGCGTCGGGAGACCGTATGGCCGATTTGGAGAGCGAAAACATGCTCGAGTCAATTGCGAGCAGCATCGGAAGCAAGGTCGTGACGGCTTTGCTCGTTTTGGGGTGTATCGGAGCGGGCATCTACTTCTACAGGAACCCGGACGATCTGCGAACGATCTGGCACGTCATCAAGTATGCGCTGGTCTGGATCGGTTTCGTACTCGTTTTGCCGTGGGCGACTTTCTTCATACCCAGGTGGGTAATCGCCCACGACTCGAACTCAGCCGCCGCCTTGATGCTTATCGGATACGTGCTGGTCGACGTTGTTTTCGCTCTGTTTCTTGCGGGTATTCGCGGTCACGGCGCGCTGGCGTGGGGGGTTATGCTTGTTGGATTCCTGGCGGCGGGCGTTTATAATTTCCTTGCTTGTGAATACCAGGCTACCCGTCTCGAAGGCGTGTAGAGGAGTTTCGCGAAACTGCAAACGAAAAGGTAAAATGGTCATGGCTGCGCTGCGTGAGGGAGACCGGATAAGCAACTACCTGCTGGAAGCCCTGCTGGGTAAGGGGAGCTTCGGGGAGGTTTGGCGCGCCCGCCATCACGTGTTCGACGAGGTCGTAGCCATCAAGATTCCCACAGATCCACAGTACGTGCGGAATCTGCAGCGCGAAGGGGTAGCGATCCACGGGTTGAAACACCCCAACGTCGTTCGGGCAATCGATCTCGACCCGTACGCCACTCCGCCCTATCTGGTGATGGAGATTGTCGAGGGGCCGTCTCTGCGGGAAACCATCGACAAGGTGGGGGCCGGGTTCCCGGTCGGATCAGCCGTCGCCGTTATGGAAGGTATCTTGTGCGCGCTCGAAGCCTCTCACAACGCGGGTTTGATCCACCGCGACATCAAACCGGCGAACGTGCTGCTGAATCATCCCATCGACGAGATCGAATCGATCAGGTCGATTGCGGTCAAAGTCACGGACTTCGGCTTGGGGCGGGTCGGCGGCGAGACGACGCAGTCGATTCTCAAGAGCGGTAACTCCCTGACGGCCGACGGCAGGAGCATATCGGGTACGCTCGCTTACATGTCGCCGGAACAGAAGGAGGGCCTGGAGTCAGACCCTCAAAGCGACGTCTATTCGTGCGGGATTGTGCTGTTCGAGATGCTTACGGGCGAGAGGCCTCAGGGGAGCGACCTGCCGAGTTCGCTGCGCCCGGAGCTACCCGTATACCTCGACAAGGTCTTCGAGCGGTGCTACACCCGCAAGGAGCGGCGGTACGCCTCCGCTCGCGAGATGCTCGACGATCTGACACCGGCGCCTCCGGGCGGCCCACCACCACCGCCGCCGGCCGGGCATGCTGCCCGAGGGAGCGCGAACGTCTGCCCTTCGTGCCGGGCGCAGACCTACCGAGATGATCAGTTCTGCATCGCCTGCGGTCATCAACTGGTCGGTTCGGTACCGCACTGCTCGAAGTGCCGGGCTCACGTTCACCGTGACGATCGGTTCTGCATCTTCTGTGGGAACGACCTGCGGGTCCTGGCGGATTGAAGGCGGTAAGCAACTATGCAAGAGGGCGTTTTTCTAGTTCTGATCGTCGCACTCTTCGCGTTGGCGGCGTTGCTGTTCGGCCTGTTCACTGTTCTGTGGGGAATCGTGGGCGGCGTTGGGCGCGGGATCGCGCGACTCTTTACCGGCAGCGATCGGACGGGACGTAGCGTGCCGAGGCGCCGGGGCAAACCGCTGATCTGTCCGAACGAGCGGTGCAAGAAGGTGGAATACCGCGAGGCGATTTTCTGCAGTCAGTGCGGCCGGCGATTGGACCGGACCGGCGCCGAACGGGAGCACTACGCATGACGGTCGACGCTGCCAAGGCCTTGCAATACGAGACCGAGTTTCTCTCGGGTGTGGACGCGAATCTCGAAGGTGCCAAGGGCAAGCTCTTGCGTGGCTCGATATGGCAGCGCGCCCGCCACGACGAGACCGATCACCTGCGCGCCTTGATGGCCAAAAACCGAATGTACGATCGCACCATGCTCAGGAATCTACCGGCTAACCGGCGCGTCGCGCTGCACGGGTATGACCGGCGGATGTTGTTCTGGAAACGCCTCAACGGTGTCGCGATCGCGTCGACCATCTCGCCGCTGAACCACTATGTGGACCCGCAAGGCGCGGACGCTCCGCCTATCGGGCTGGGTGAGCTGGCTGATCATGTGCGCAAGCTAGTCGGCGATCAGAAGGTCCCGCACGTTATCGGCGTGTGCAGCCCGTCTGGCTTTACCAGCGACGCAAAAGAGGCGGGCCTGGATTACCCCGGCGTTTCACTGGTTCTGATCGAACCGGATGGACACGGAGGCTGGAGCGTTACCCCAACCGCGGACGATGTCGATGAGGGGCTCGTCAAGCTGTTCGACCCTGAGGGGTTCGAGGAGAAGATAATCCGGGTCCGCAATCTCATGGACGAGCGCAGTGCCGATCTGCTTACTGGCGGGCTTTCAGCGTCGTCGATTGCCGAAAAGGCCAATCTGCCCGAACACGTGGTGCGGCTGGCCTTCGAGCAGGTTGCTGACGCGAACCCGGAACTGAGGTTGACGACAAAGCAAGGCGCGTGTCTGCTATACCGCGGTGCTCCGGTGCAGTCCCAGGAGAAGAAATCGATGAATGTCATCGACCGCATAAGGAAGCTGTTTTCGGGCGAAGGCGACGAGACGGAGAAGATCAACGTTCTGGCTGAACGCCGCGCCGCTTTGGCCCAGCGCCGAGACCGCATCTATGAGGACATCGGAAAGCTCGAGAAGAAAGAAGCTGAGCTGCTCGCGGAGGGCAAAGCTGCCAAGTCACAGGTGCCGCGCCGGCGCCTCGCCGCACAGCTTGCGCAGGTGCGCAAGGACGTCTTGAGGCACAACACGACAGCCTCCATGCTCAACCAGCAGATGAACGTGCTGAGCACCGATATTCACAACCTGACGCTGATCCAGCAGGGCGAAATGGCCAGCCTGCCAGACACCCACGAGCTTACCGAGAACGCCGTGAAAGCCGAAGAGATGCTCGAAACGCTCAAGGCTGACAGCGAGCTGATCGGTACCCTGGAAGCCGGGATGCAGGACGTCAGCACCAGTGAAGAGGAACTCGCCATCCTGCAAGAGTTTGAACAGACCGACGAACCGGTGAAGGAAGCGGACTCGGCCACCCCGGCCCAACAGCAGCGCCCGGAGGAAATCGAAGACCGACTACCTCCGGAACCGGAAAGCAACAGGAAGAGCAAAGGCAAAGAGGGCGACGCCGAGGCTATGTAGCTGACCGCTCTTGCCGGATCAAACAACAGGAAGGAACGCCGGACAGATGGCTTTTCTGGACTGGTTGACCAAGCGAAAAAAGCCTCTCTCGCAGATGACCCGGTCGGAACTCCGGCGCCAGGAACTGCTGCTGGAGAAGGATCGCGCCCATTTGCTGGGCAAGATCACCAGGATAGGCCGGGACAAAGAAGAGCTCTTCAAGCGAGGCAAGGAAGAGAAGATCCCCGAAGTCCGGCGGGAGTTAGCCAGAGAGTTCGAGCTTAGGACCACCGAACAGCTTATGCTCTCGCGGCAGCTCAACATCCGCAGCAAAGAGATGATAACCGTATCGCGATTGCGGATGCTACGCGAGAACGCCGACCGGGCGGGCGCCAGAGGATCGCTCGGGCTCATCAGTGAAGCCGACATGCTCCGGCTCGGAAAGCTCATCGAGTCCGACGCCGTCAAAGCCGAGGTGTACCAGGAGCGCCTCGACGAGATTCTCTCGATCGGAGCCTCCGTCGACGAAGGCTCTGCCTCATTGAGCGAGGCAGGCCAGGGCGTCATGGACATCTGGGAGAAGATGGACGCCGGATCCATCGCCGACGATGCGGAGGCGTTCGAGCAGGCTGATCGAAGCGTGCGCGAGAAGCACGCCGCTCCTGAAGAGTAACACCGAACGGAAGGTGGCCCCGGCGTATGACGGGCGGGCCCCTCGAGGTGAATCATCCTATGTCTTATGGCTATTCACAACCTCTCAGACGCAGTATGAGAGACTGCACCATCGCCGGCGTGTGTGGTGGAATAGCGGAGTATTTTGATCTGGACTCGACGCTGGTTCGCGTTGTTTATGTACTGGCGTCGATCTGTACCGCTTTCTCGGGCGTGTGGATATACATAATTTTATGGATCCTCATACCCAAGCGGGAATACTACTGAAGCCGTCTACGACAGAGAAGACGGTCGGTGTGCATAATACAGTATCGTTGTCTTGTTATTTGTTGCACTGAGTGCGGTTGACCATGGGCTTATTCAAATCATCAGAAGAGCGTCGCATCGAGCGTGATATCAAGATCCGACAGGGCATTCGTCGGATCGAGAAGTCTATTCGCGAGCAGGGTAAGTTTCAGGAAGAGTTCATCAAAAACGCCCAACGCGCCAAGAAGATCGGCGACCAAAGCCAGTATGCGTTCATTCGCAACTCGCTCAAAAAGACAGCCACCATACGCAAGATGCTCGAACGGCAATTGCTGTCGGTCAAGAACGCTTTGCTCATCAAGAAGCAAGCGGAGGCCAGCGCCGACTTCGCTCAGAGCATGGGTCTGATGGCCACCGAGATCGGCAAGCTTTTCGGCGAGACCGACCTGGTCAAGACCCAGGCTGACTGGGAGAAGGCCATGGTCCAGTCGCAGACCATGGAGGAACGCATGAGCATGTTCCTCGACACCGTGGAAGACATGGCCGGTCAGGATGTGGAGCTCAGTTCCGCATCAGAGGTCGTCAGCGACGATGAGATCGACCGGATGATCGAAGCGGAGACAGAAGCTGAGCACAAGAAGGAACTGGACAAACTAGCCGGCCTGCGTGCAGAGCTCGATTCGCTCAAGGGCAAAGGCGAAAAGACGAAGTAGCAGATACCGGGAGAATCCACGATGGACGCGAATGCAGACAGTGTTCGGATAGCGTTACCAGAGGTGTCTCGCTGTTGCTGCAAACCGATGTTTGTCGGCAGGTATTCTGAAGGCGGCTTTGTCAAGGCATGTTGCGAGGGCTGCGGAAAACAGACAACGCTGTCAGCGTACGATTTTGAGAAGGCAGTTACAGAACTTGGTCTGGCGTGCGAGAGTTGCGGTAAGACCATGCAACCGCACACAAACGTCGACGGCTACGGGAACTACGGCCTGATCTGCGAGTGCAGTGAGTGGGTGCTTCTGGCGGATATCGTCCCTGGTTTATCGCGCTTCCCCCACAAGGAATAGGATTGCGGCGAGATAATAATTCGGTTGGCACTATGATCGTCATGCTTACCATACTTGAGAGGTCCAAAGGCAAGGCACGAATGGCCAAGTAATGTGTCGGGGGACTACGACCTAATGAGTGGGAGCTTTGTTGTCTATATTGACGAGTCCGGGGACGAAGGTTTTGTCTTTCGTGAGCCTGAAGGGCAGGGAAGCTCTCATTGGTTTGTGCTTTCAGCAGTGATCACTCGCGCTGAATGCGATCTTGAGACAGTCAAGCTAGTTGATCAGGTCCGCCACGACCTAGCCAGACAGGGGCGCGCCCCACTTCATTTCCGTAAGCTCAAGCACGAACACCGCGTGCCGTATATCGCCCGAATTGCGAAGGCGAGATTGCGAACGGTTACCGTGCTGGTGCACAAGCCATCTTTGCACGAGCCAGAGAAGTTCCAGCAGCGATATCGGTTGTACTTCTATGCCTCGCGGTATCTGCTGGAGCGTGTGTCTTGGTTCTGTCGCGACAACCGCAGCAGTAACGACCCTGGGGATGGATCGGCAAAAGTGGTCTTCTCGAATCGTGCTGGAATGTCGTACGCTGAGCTTCGAGAGTACATTCTTACACTAAAGGAGGGCACCTCGTTTTTCGGCGTTCGAATAGACTGGGACGTGATCAGGCCTGATCAGATTCGGGCCTGCAACCACGATAAGCTAATGGGCTTGCAGATCGCCGACGCCGTTGCTTCCGGGTTTTTCTACGGGGTTCAGAGCACCCGGCAAGGCTTCACCGAATCCCGATATGCGGAGATGCTTCAGCCGGTTGTGTATCGACACCGAACTCAGTATCTGGGATATGGGCTAAAGCTCTGGCCTCGCGACGTGCGGGAGTTGTCCGGGGCCGGACTAGAATGGATCGAGAGGGTGTACCTATAAGAAAAGCAGGCCCCGGGCTCCAGGATCCCACCCCTAAGGGTTGCCGTCCGTGAGGACGACCTGGAGTTCATCCCGCGCTTGCCTGCCACCGTGAGTATGCGCTACGTTTGACACGGTGTCAAGCTGTTTCTGAGATCGTGGGTCGACATCGAGTGGCGGGCCCGTCGGAGCGACGACTTCATTAACCATGGCTGTTTTGTTCGCCACATTTGAACGTCTCAAAGGCAAGGGGGGCGCCTCGTACAAGAAGGGCGGTCACCTGGCGGCGGAGTTTTATCCGGTCAATCCGGCTGGATGCATGATTGGACCGGTTGGATCCGAGCCAAGCTTGTCTACAAAAGAGGATGCCTGAACATGGTCGCGCTGAGCAGTGTCGTCGAGTTAAGTGAGCGGATCGCTCGCGAGTTCCAACCGTTGCGGGTTATCCTGTTCGGGTCCCATGCCCGCGGAACAGCGACGCCTGATTCAGATGTTGATCTCCTTGTAATCCTGCCTTTTGAAGGCAAGCCGTTTCGAATGTCGTTGGAGATTCTCAACCGGGTGGAGCCGGGATTCGCCGTTGATCTTATCGCCCGCCGCCCGGACGATACGGAGAGGCGTTACGCCGAAGGTGATCCATTGATCCGAGAAGCATTGGACCACGGCAAGGTGCTGTATGAACGCGACGGCTAGAGAGTGGCTGGTCAAGGCAGAGGGTGATTATCAAACCGCTCGGCGAGAACTTGCAGCCACGGACGCGCCCAACTTTGATGCAGTGTGCTTTCATGGGCAACAGTGTATCGAGAAAATGATCAAGGGGCTATTGATTCATAACGGGGTTGTGCCGCCGAGATCGCATGATTTGGTCGGCTTGGACGAGCTTCTTCGGGCCGTGTGTCAGGGATGGGTGTGTAAAACGAAGGATCTTCGGTTTCTGACGCGGGCAGCCGTGGCTTTTCGATATCCGGGTGAATCGGCGGATCGTGAAGATGCGACGGAGGCGTTCGCGATGTGCACGAAGCTTCGGGAGAGCTTGTTGGGATTGACCTCGGGTTCATAGGCTGTGGTGGGCAGGTAGTCCATCACGGGCGTAACTCGGTGGCTTGGCCGCGTGAGTTCCGTAGTGTCCGCTGTGCGGACCAATCGGCTCTCTCCGCTAGCCAAAGGATGGTCCGCACAGCGGACCCTACCGGACTTGTGAAACCCCGTCGCGGACCTGACCGCGAGGAACAGGACTATACGGCGAGATAGCGACCTGACTGATAGCATGGCTGTTTCATTTGCCACATTTGAACGTCTCAAGGGCAAGGGCGTCGCCTCGTACAAGAAGGGCGAGTACCTGGCGGCCAAGACTTACCTGGTCGATGCGGCTGAGTGTCTGGTTGAGCTTGCGGAGGTTGCCAAGACCGACGAAGCCCGGCGCCAGCATGAGGAGCTGGCGGCTGAGCTGGTCGAGCTGGCTAAGGACTGCGACCGGCTTCATCGCTCGCCCGGCAAGCCCGCTCGACGTCGCCAGGGCGAGAAGGAAGACAGCGACGGGCCCGATGCCTCTGACTGGATTGTGAAAGAAAAGCCCGACATAGGTTTCGACGACATCGCCGGGCTCGACGAAGTCAAGGAGGAGATTCGCCTCAAGATGATCTACCCGTTCTCGCACCCCGAGCTTGCGCAGCGCTACGGTATCTCCACCGGCGGCGGCGTGCTGCTCTACGGGCCGCCGGGAACGGGCAAGACCATGATGGCAAAAGCAATCGCCCACGAGATCGACGCGACGTTTTTCGTCATCTCTCCGGCGCAGATGCTCAGCAAATGGGTCGGCGAAGCCGAACAGAACGTCCGCAAGCTCTTCGATGCAGCCAAGCAGGAGCAGACGTCGGTCATCTTCATCGACGAGGTCGAAGCCCTGGTGCCCAAGCGCAAAAGTGACAGCTCGACGGTCATGCAGCGCGTCGTGCCGCAGATTCTCCAGGAGCTCGAAGGCTTTGACCGCAAGAGCGAGCGGGCGCTGCTATTCGTCGGCGCCACCAACAAGCCGTGGATGCTCGACGAGGCTCTGTTACGCCCCGGGCGGCTTGACTCGAAGGTGTACGTCGGTTTGCCTGACGCGCCGGCCCGGTATCGGCTGCTGGAGATTCACTTTGCCGATCGCCCGCTGGCGGACGATGTCGATTTCGGGGCGCTGTGCGATAAGCTCGACGGGTACAGCGGCGCGGACATCAAGAGCATCGCCGCTCAAGCTGCCCAGTTACCGTTTATGGAAGCCATCGCCGGCAACGAGCCCAGGCCCATAACGTGGGCCGACGTTATCAAGATCGTGGATACGATTCCGCCGTCGGTGCATCCGTCCGATCTTGTGCGATTCGAGAGGTTTATTGGCGAAGGGAAGTAGAGGATGCAAGGGAATCGCCAGCGCAATAACGCGTCGCAGATAGCGAATTAGAAGATGGCGAGGGGTGATGCAGGCGGTTTTGTCCACCCGCGCGTTGTTTGGCAAGAGCACTGGCAGAAAGCTGCCAGTTTCCCCCGAAGCGTTCACAGTTTGTCGCTTGGGGTAATGTCGGGTGGCCCATCTCTTTAGAGGTGGGGGCATGATTGCGGCCGAGTTCGTGCCCCCCAAGGCTCAAGCCGTGGGCTACCCACTTGGTGTAACCTGAAGATTCAGGTGTGACGGTGCACGACTGCGATACCGGAAACGCCTCTCGTGTGTGAGGTAATGTTCTGATGGCAGGCAAGGTTGATATTCAGCAGTTCCTCCAAAACCCCCAAGCCGTAGCAGCCAGGGTGCCCGCATCCGATCTATTCAGCCTGCTGGTTCGATCGTTCGACCTACCCGCGCGATGGTCCGCGATGGTCACCCGCGATACCGGTGACCATATCGTCGTCAAACCCGGAGCTAAGTTCTCGGGCGACGGCGCCGAGGAGGTCCTGTTTGTCCGTAGCGAGCCGCTCGAGCTTGGCTTCGTCGAGGACGGCTTGATTGCGGCTGACCGATTCCAGTGCTTAGCCGATGTGAATGTGCGGCTCGTGATTCTCACCGAACCCGGTGAGCTACTTTCATTCTCGAAGGCGCTTGTCGGTCGTCGGTCGGCTGTGTTTGCCGATGACGTCGCGCGCCGCCTTCAACCGGCGTTGCGCAGGTCGCTTGCTCGCTCTGTGGACAACCACGAGGCTGATGTCCTTGTCGACGGCGAAGCTACGACCGCGATAGTCGGCGGCTTGGCCGGCGCGCTCGATGCCGTTTGTTTTCAGGCCGGTATGCAGCTTGTCGGCGATCCTACAGTTGCGCTGGTTTCGGACGACCTTCGTGGGGCGCGGACTCGGGAAGCTGACGTCGCCCGGGCGCAGCGGGAGCATCAGGCTGCTGGGGAGTTGCGGGAGGCGTTGCGGGCTGCCCAAAGCGAGCAACTGCAGCACCTGACTGGCGTTCTCGGCAAGCTCAAAGACCTGGCCGCCGATTCGCCGGATGTCGAGCTGCCGCAGCTCATCCGCTCGTTTCCCCAGGAGCAGCGCGGGCAGTTTTACGAGGCTTTGATCGCCTCGACGCCCGCGAAGAGAAAGACGCAGTGGGTGGTGGTCGCTGCCGGTGACGAGCTTCTGTTTTTCGCGCCCGACAAGCTTGACAAACCAGCCCGGAGGGTGCCGATCAGCGGCAGACCTGGTGCTGTGCGATCGGTTCAGGCCGCCACCGATGACGACGGCTATCAGTATCTGCTGCTCGGCGCAGCCACCGGTGTGTATCGCATCCCTGTCGGTAAGAGCGCTGCGGACGTCACTTGCGTCGTGCCCGGCGCGCCGGCGGTTCGTGGAGGTTTCAACTCGGCGGTGATGGCCGGCGGGCGCGTTTTTGCATCGCATTCAGAACTGGGCATCTATTGCTGGGAGATGACCAAGCCGGATCAGCCCGAAAAGCTCCTCGAACCTGTGACGCGGGAGGCGAAGACGATCCGCGGAATCGCACACTTCGACGGCGACGTTTATTGCGCGATCGGCGACCGGATCGTCAGGTTCGGCGTTGACGGCCCGGCGGATCGCCCTGACGCTCTTTACACCGGAAGTCGCAGCACGATAACGGCGATTCGCCCGACTCAGCGAGGTCTGTTCGCGGGCAACAGCCAAGGTGATGTGCTGCACTGGGAGAAGCCCGATCCCGCAAGACCCGAGCTGCTCCATTCAAGCAAGGAGCGGGCGGTGGAGTCGATCTGGTTGCTGTCATCCTGTGGCATTGACAGGCTGATCTTCAGCAACACCTCGGTATGTGTTTTCGCCCGCGTTCTCGGTGACAACTTTACGGGTCGATACGAAGCCGGTGGGCAGACGCTCATGCGCGCAGAGGCTGCCGACGATCTGCTCGTTGCAATGAGCGAGGTGGGCGACAGGCTGATCTGTTGGTCATCCGGTAACCCGCAAAGACCCATCGCTACGATCATCATCGCTCAGATGGCCGGCCACATGCGCGACGTGTGCCTGCTGACCGCGTAGAGCTCGGTCTCCCGGGCGTCGTCCTCTTCTTCGGGCTCGCACCCGTGGTTTTGATCTTCGCCGTCCCACAGCTTGCGGGTGCATCCCATATAGGGTGGCACGGGCAAACTTGTTTGCCCGTGGATGAGGGGCAAGCATACGGGCAAGCAGTAGCTTGCCCGTGGCACCCAGCGACCCATCGCTACGATCATCATTGCTCAGATCGCCGGGCACATGCGCGATGTGTGCCTGCTGACTGCTTAGAACTTGGTCTTTCGAGCGCGGTCCTCTTCTGCAGGCTCGCACCTGCGGCTATTGATCTTCGCCGCTCCGCAGCTTGCTCATTGCCGGTTTCCCTCCTTTACTCGGTGCGGGCGAACGCCTATAAGCGTTTCCGCGATGGACAAGCAGGACAACGACATCTCCGTGCCCGCCGAGGATTTTCGCGAGCGCTGGTGGTCTTGGCGGTTTGTGGCGGAACTGATGGTTGTGTTTATCATCGGCGTCGCGGTGATGCAGTTCATCTATTCCGGAAGCGGCTACGGAACCGATCAGCGAGCCAGCCTGGCGGGCAACGACTGCTTTTTTCATGCGAGGGTAGCCGCGCTGTTGCCCGAGACGGGGTTGCTTGATGCGTTGCCCTGGCTTTCACAGACCATCTTCCGGGACGAGTTCACCAGCCACTACTACGGTTTTCACGTGTTACTCTGGCCGTTCGTGTCAGTCTCCGAGGCGTTGACCGGCGACCACATCCCCGGCGCCCGCTGGGCGATGTCTGTCTTTTTCGGTCTGAACCTTGTTGCCTTCACGCTGATCCTCATCGGTGAGCGCGTCCGATCTCGGTGGATATGGCTTGTCCTGTTTCTGATGCTGCCGACGGATTTTTTCATACGACATTCTTACGTGCGTGCTCTCGATCTGTCATTGCTGTGCATGATGGTGGGGACGTTTTTTCTGTTTCGAGGCCGGTACCTGGCGGCTGCGGTGACGCTGGTGGTCTATACGCATATATACCTCGGCTCCTTTTTTCTGGTGATTATCGCGGGGATTCACTTCATCAGCGGACTTCTGGACGGGCCCGCTGTTCGGTTCGACTGGCGCTTGGTTCTGTGGATTGCGGTCGGGGCGACGGTCGGTTTCGTCGCCCATCCGTACTTTCCCGGGACGATCGATTACCTCAAGACGCAGATCTTCGGAAGCGGTCTGACCCCGGAGATACCGGTTGGGCGCGAGTGGCAGGCTTACTCCGATGTGTGGACGTTCGGGAACATGGTCGGCGTTCCGCTCACGGCGCTTGCGGTTTCGATTGCCTTGCGCTTGAGAATCGGTCCCAGACTCACCAGGAACGAGTGGACCATGCTCGCAGCCGGTTTCCTCTTCTTCGTTTTGGTATTGAAGGCCCGGCGGTTTATCGAGTATTGGCCGGTGTTCGCCCTGCTATCTTCGGCGCTGGTCGCAGAGCCCGTGCTGGATAGCATCAGTGCGCTGTGGCCCAGCCGGGGCAAGAAGCCGATTGCCGCACAGGTCCTATTGATTGTGGCCATGCTGATCGCGGGAGCGTGCCTGGCTGTGTTGTTGCATAGGTGTTACGATCGCGTGCCACACATGCTGGCGTGGTGGCCAGTGTGGATCGTTCTTGCCGGCGCATACCTATCAGCCTTTGCGATGGGACAACGAAGGCACCCGAAGATCACAGAAACTTCAAGCTCATCAGTGTCGCGGATGGTGACACCTCTTGTCACCACGGCAACTATGCTTCTGATGTTACTGTCGCTGGGAGGCATCAAGTTCGAGACCGTGCGGCGATGGGCCAAGGGTAAGTACGATGTTGGCGAAGTCCAAGCCGCAATGAACGTGTTGCAGGCGAACTCCGAGCCCGGGGACATTGTCTTCACTGACGATTGGGACGTGTTCCCGGTTTACTTCTACTTCAACCACCACAACTACTACATTCTCGGCTTGGACCCGGTCTTCGCCTATCGCCACGACCCTGAGATGCACGCCCGTTATGTCAAGATCAGCCGCGGACAGGTTCCGTGCGACACGACCGTGACCGTGCATGAGGGCGACGAGGAAATCCGGCGCACGATTCACGTCGAGCTGGCGGACATCAGAGATCTGTTCAACGCTCGGTTCGTCGTGGTTGATGAGGACCATCAACCGTTTGCTCGTCTACTGGATGACGCACCAGAGCTGTGCAGGCGAATCCACCCGGAGGACGACCAGGAATCGCCGCCCTACAGCGTTTATCGTATTCTGGTTGATTCAGGAAATACGGCCCGTGGAACGAACGAGAAGCCCCGAACGCTTGGCGATTGACCGGAATCACGAGAGACAGGATTCACAGGATTAGCAAGATGTGAGAATGAAATCCTGCGAATCATGTGAATCCTGTCCAATACTCTGCCGGGTAGTGCTTCAGCGGCGGGTGGGCGGAGCTCAGGTGTCATTGGCATCTATGATGTTCAGCACGTTCCTTCCCGAGTCGCGCGTTCGTCCCCCACCCCTGGAAGGGGCGGGGGACCCTTCCACAGAAGACGGCCTCGCTGGGATCATTCCGACTCTCTGGGTTTGCCGTCGACGTATTCGACCTCGGCGATCAAGTTGCCTTGCTCATCCCATTCGATCCACAGCCCCTGTTTCTTCCCGTTGACGTATTCGCCCTTCTTAGCCTGTTGACTGTTGGGGTACCACGAAGCCATCGGTCCGTGCAGTTGTCCGTGATCGAAGGTCTTCTCCTCGGACTTGATGCCGTCCGGATACCATGCGGTGAAAACGCCATCCTTCTTCCCGTCAACTTGCAGTACTTCCCACCCCTTCCGGCCATCTTCGTACCACAACGTGAATGGCCCGTTTCCTACTCCGTCGACGAAGGTAGCTTCGCGTTGCTTCATACCGTTCTCATGCCACCATACAAAGACGCCGTCTTGTCTGTTATGGTTGAAAGTGCCGGTCTGCTTCAGGTTTCCGTTGACGTGCCAGGCACGGGACTCGCCATGCCGCTCGCCGCTTGACCAGTTGATCTCCTCGAGCTTCTTACCGTTGGGGTACCAGAAGGTGTGCAAGCCGTCAGGTTTGCCGTCAACGTATTGTCCGGCGGATCGCCTGATCCCGCTCTCGTGAAAGGACTCGTACAACCCGTGGCTGACATATTCGCCGGCTTCGGTCTTCTTGACACACCGGCGAATCTCCACCTGCCCGCTGGAATAGTGCTCCTCGCGAATCTCGGTCTCAACTTCGCCGTTTGTCTTGATGTCACCCTTGGTCTTGGGCGGGACCGGGTTCTCTTCCTTCTCGCAACCGGCGATCAGCCCAAGCCCGAGGCACAAAGAGGCCACCATGACGCGAAGCCCAGTGTCAAGTAGTGCGTGCATGTGTTTGTCCGTTCTACGTGGGGCGCAACGTCTGCTCAACAACTTCACCGACACCCGCCGGAAGGCGCTTTACAAAACGCGCCTGTTTCTATAATGGCGTGATAACGCCGGGCCGGATAATAATGTAGACGAGACGGTTCAGGCTTGCGAGTCGAAAATCGGACAAGGCGGCTCTTGGCTTCCGGAGAGACGGCATGACCCTCGAAATGACGGGATTGGACGGCGTGGTCGAGTTGATGCAAAAACCGATCCGCCAGTACGTCGGGATTCTGCAAGATACGAGCGGGGCGAATTTCAAGGCTGTCACATTGTATGGGGCGATCCTGACCGGTTGGTTCGATCCCTCGGTCCAGTCTGTTCGTAGCGTGTTGGTGCTCGATAAGGTCGATCTCGGGCTGCTGCGACGGATTGGCGAGCAGGGTCTCAAGCTGGGCAAAGCCGGAATCGCCGCCCCGTTTATCATGACGCCGGCCTACATAAAAGCCTCTCTGGACACCTTCCCGCTCGAGCTGATTGAAATCCAACAGCGGCATTTGACCATCGCGGGAGAAGATCAGTTCACCGACCTGACCTTCGACGACGCCCATGTGAGGCTGCAGTGCGAGAGAGAGTTCAAGGTAATCCTGATCCGAATGAGGCAAGGTCTCCTGGCGGCGGCTGGTCGGGACAAGTTTGCGGCTGCTCTGGCGGCGGACGTTATCGAGGAGCTCGTTCGCACGCTTCGAGGGCTGCTCTGGCTCAAGGGCGATCGCGGCGGCAAAGTTGCTTTGGACGTCGTGGCGGACGTCGAGAAAATGACCGACCAGAAGCTCCCCGGTGTTCGATCGGCGCTGGACAGGGCAGCCGTACAAGGATGGAGCGGTTTTGAAGCTATCTATAAGGACGTGGAAAAACTCGGGGAGATCGCCGATGCGTGGTAAGCGCACCTTGCGAACACCGATCCGCACCGAGAGGCGCAAAGCAGTGCTTCCGTCTGGCGCTGTGGCTGTTCGTGCAGCAGGCCCGCCGACGCTTGGCGTCGCCACCGAAGCGCTTGCAGTGGTTCTCGCGTTTCTGGCGGTAGTCGGACCAATCGCGTCGGCAGAGGTCACGGTTCGCGACCCAGGCACATTCGTTGTCGATGGGGCGAACCTGGTCGATGCGGGGACCGAGCGGCAGCTTGAGAGCGTGCTCTTCGACCTTCAGCGGAAGACAACGGCACAGGTGAAGGTGCTCACGGTGCCTTCGCTCGACGGAGAGGCGCCGTTCGACTTCGCCCAGCGTCACGCCGAGCTTTGGAAGCTCGGCCGGAAGGGCGTGGACAACGGTGTGCTTATTCTGGTTGTGCCAAAGACTCAGGGGCAAAAGGGCGAGCTTCGCATCCACGTCGGCTATGACCTGGAGGACGAGCTGCCGGATTCGTGGTGCGGCCAGGCCTCGCGGGAAGTCGCCCAGAGGCACTTCAAGCAAGGGCAGATGTCGGCGGGTATCGGGGCGGTGGCCTTTACCGTTGCCAATAAGATCACCCAGGCGTCGAATGTACAACTGACCGGCGCCGCTTCCAAAGCCCGACATGCCCAGCGAAAGGGCGGCATCGTTTGTGGCGGGCTTGTTCCGATGATCGTGCTGTTCGTGATTATCTCGTCGATGTCACGGCGATCGGGGCATTATGGCCGGTGGGGCGGTGGTGGGCTTCTGCAAGGCCTGCTCATCGGCAGCGTCATGAGCAACATGATGGGTGGACGGCGCGGCGGGTTTGGTGGTGGCGGATTCGGAGGCGGCGGGTTCGGCGGAGGTTTCGGCGGCGGGTCATTCGGCGGCGGCGGGTCGTTTGGTGGCGGCGGCGGCGGAGCCAGTTGGTAGAAAGTGCCGTGTTTTTGGCATCGTGACTTATCGAAACGCTCAGTTCTGCCCGGGTTGTGGAACGGCAATTAATGATACGAGAGGTGGTTTTATGAAACTTGGCAAAATACTCCTGCTGCTGTTTCTGGCGTTCGTTGTCAGTTGCGTGGTTGTGGGTGGTTGTGTCTGGAGCGGATACAACCGGGCTGTCACGCTGGACGAACAAGTAGACAGTAGTTGGGCACAGGTGGAAAACCAGTTGCAGCGACGATTCGACCTGATCCCCAATCTGGTCGAGACCGTTAAGGGGGTAGCCGCTCAGGAGGAGAAGGTTTTTCTGGGCATCGCCGAGGCGCGCAAGGCGTACTTTCAAGCCAAAGAGTCCGACTCGGTGGCCGCCAAAGCCAAGGCAGCCATGGGGCTGCAATCCGCCCTTTCCAGGCTGCTCGTGCTAAGAGAGACCTATCCCGAGCTCAAGTCCAACCAGTCATTCTTGAAGTTGCAGGATTCGCTGGAAGGGACGGAAAACCGCATCAGCGTCGAGCGGAAGCGCTACAACGACAGCGTCAAGACTCTGAACACCTTCACCCGCAAGCTGGCGGGGCGGCTGTACGCATCGCTTGCCGGCGTGGAAAAGGCTGAATACTTCGAGGTCAGCGAAGAGGCGAAAGCCGTCCCGAAGGTAGACTTCGCCGGGAATGACGGCGAGTGACCGGCAATGGTGACGTATGATTGTCGCGTGCAGGTGCCCCATCCTTTTCGTCAGAAAAGGGTGGGGGAAGGATTGATCAAACGGTATTGCTTCGCGGGCCTCCATCCACCACACTTGCTGTGCGAGGGTGGGGTACCAGTGCGGTACCGACGGCACGGACGCTTGAATAGCGGTGCAGATCAGGGTCTGCGGCTTGGATGGTCTTGCGATCGACGAAGTGATTGGAGGCGCGAGCCCATAGCATCAGACGACGACAACATCTCGGTACCCCAACATGCCAGCCATCCGCGTGACTGGCGGCGGAACCTCTATGTATATCCGGTGATCTCGCGGCGTAGTGAAGGGCTCAGCATCGGAATCAACCTGAGACCCGACACGACCTGCAACTTCAACTGCGCGTACTGCCAGGTCGATCGCACAGCCGTGGCGAAGGTGTGCGAGGTCGACGTTGACGTCCTGGGGGCGGAGCTCTCGCGCATGATCGCCGACGCCCAAAGCGGGAGCCTGTTTGACGATCCGGCCTTCGCCTCGGTACCGGTTCCTCTGCGAGCCATCAAGGATATCGCATTCTCGGGCGACGGCGAGCCGACGACCTGCGAGCGTTTCGCCGAATGTGTGGAGCTGGTCGCCGGGCTAAAACGCAGCGCCGGGCTCGGCGACGCCAAGATCGTCCTTATCACCAATGCGTGCTACTTGACCACTCCGAACGTCGCAGCAGGCTTGTCGATCATGGACAAGAACAATGGTGAGATATGGGCTAAGCTCGATGCAGGCACGGAAGAGAGTTTCAGGCTCATCAACCGCCCAAGCCACGCCGGCCACACTCTTGAGCATGTGATCGAGAACATCATCTCGGCAGGTCGCGTCAGGCCGGTGGTTATTCAGTCGATGTTCCTGCGTTTTGAAGGACGCCCGCCTGATGAGGCAGACGTGTCGTCCTATGTCGCTCGTCTTGGTGAAATCCAGGACGCGGGCGGCCGGATCAATCACGTGCAGGTTTACACCGTCGCCAGAAAACCGGCACAACGCACGGTCGAGCCGTTGACCGACACCGAGGTCGATCGCATCGCCGACACGGTTCGTGCGGGAACCGGCCTTGAAGTCAAGACGTTCTACAGCCCGCGGTGACGGGAGGGTGCAGGTTTTTTCTTGGCACCCGGCACCTCAGTCAGCCCCTTGGCCATACGCTGAAAGACTGTCGGGGCCTTTGCCTGTGCGCTTCTCGTATTCGCCCTTACTCGTCTTGACATACTTGGTGAACCCCAGACGGTCGAGGTTTTTGTCGCTGAGCATCTTCTCGGTCGACTGCGGCGAGTGCTTGCCGGGCACGTTGGGGACAGCCACCACGCGGCGAATCGGCTTACCCGTTTCGGGATGTTCGGTCAGCGGTGGGTCGGACATCTTCTGGAAAAGCTCGTACTGCTCCCGCTTGTCCTCGTCGTCGGTCACAAGTTCATAAACGTAAATCGGCATATCGATTCCTGCGCGTTCGGATCGTCCGGCACGTAATTGGGGCGCGTGCACTCCATCATCTACCGGGCATGACGCCTCTGATAGCCTCGACCAGTTCCAGGCAGCCTTGCTCGACGCATCGCTGCCAGTCATCTCCGCAGGCTGCGCGGCGCTTATCGTCCTGATAGGCGTATATCACTCCGCGCGACGAGGTGATCAAGGCGCCCCCGCCGTCGGGCTTGAAGCACTTGGCAACCTCGTCGGCAGTTCGGCCCTGAGCGCCGAAGCCGGGAACCAGAAAGACACAGTTGGGCATCGCCTTGCGGATTCGCACGGTCGACTCAAGATCGCGCGGCGACACGACGGCTCCGATCGAGCTGTACCCGCTCGCGCCGATCAGACCCTCTCCGCTCGCCCATCCCTGAACCACTCGCCCGACACCCTCGCAGAGCTTCGATCCGTCGTCGAGCAGCAAGCCCTGAACCTCGACGGCCGACGGGTTGCTGGTCTGCACGAGGACGAACATGCCCTTGCCCTGCAGGCGGGCTATCTCGACAAACGGTTTGATGGCGTCGTAACCGAAATAGGGATTCACCGTGACCGCGTCGGGGGCAGCCAGCTCCTCCAGGCCCCGTGATTCGACATTTCCAAGCTGAGCGTGGGCATACTGCGTTGTGGAATGACCTATGTCGGCTCGCTTCACGTCGCCGATAACAACCAGGCCCGCATCCTTGGCTTGTTTGACGAGCTTCAAGTATGCGCTCACGCCGTCGGCGTAGTATCGCTCGAAAAACGCGATGTTGATCTTGATGACCGGAACATGTGGCGCGATCAACTCGATAATCGTTCGCCCGTACTCCAAAAAGGCATCAGCCACCGCGGAAGCGCTCGCGCCTGTCGTCAAGTGAAACTTGTCGGCGATCTCCCGAGGTAGGCGATCCGCCAGCGGATCGAACCCCACGCAAGCAGCAACGCCCTTCTTTTCAATGGCTGCCATCAGCCTGTCGCCAAAATGATCTGCCACAGCAAGCCTCCGCAGGTTAGTTGCCTTCGCCGTTAGGGTCGCATCCCTCTTCATACCGCCCGGTGGTGCGGGCGGCAGTCTGCCCGCGAATACCGGCACGGGTGGGGGAAGGACTGGTTAAGCGGTATTGCGTCGCAGTACCCTCCGTCCCCCACCCCTGGAAGGGATGGGGCACCATCGCCGGCGGGAAACACCGCTCGCCATCCCCACGAAAACTATACGCGACCCGGAGAGCACGGGCAATCGAATCAGCGAAACACCCGAAAAATAGCCGATCAAGGACCAGGCGTACTCTTACCAATGTGGTTGACACAAGGGGGATGGAATACGGACAATGAAGGCGTATGGGCAAACCAAAAGGCAAGAAAGGCTCGAAAGGCGGCAAGAAGGTTCGCGTGCCGTTCCGTCGCAACCGGCTCAAGCCGCGCCGCACCAAGGACTGGACTGACAAGAACCAGGACGCGGGCGATCACGAGCAGGACACAGCCCGAATCGAGCACATAGTCACCAAGGGCGAACTTTCTCGCCACCGCACCATCACCGTCGACGAAGATGGCTTGGCCGATCCCGAGCTTCAAGCGGGCGTGGTAGTGGCGATGCGCGGGCTGTTCGCCGATGTGGACGACGGAACGCGCGTTTGGCCTTGCACCATCCGGCGGGTCTTGCGGACCCAGCTTATCGAGGAGCGACATCCCGTCACCATCGGAGACCGCGTACGCTTCCGAATCACCAAGCAGGCAGAAGGCGTCGTGCAGGAAGGGGTCATCCACCATGTCGAAGAGCGCAAAGGGCGGCTCCGCCGGATGGTTAACCGGCGAATCCACACGATAGCAGCCAACGTCGACTACGCGGTCATCGTCAGTTCAGCCGCCATGCCCGCCCCCAAACCTCACATGATCGATCGATACATTGTGGCTTCGCTCTCCGGCGACATCATCCCGGTCGTCTGCATGAACAAGCTAGACCTCGACGTCGAGGGGAGGGGTGCGGAGGTTGTCGAGCGTTACGCCGATCTCGGATATCGCACGCTGTTAACGTCAGCCAAAACGGGACAAGGTATCGACGACCTGCGCGAGGTGTTCAAGGGCAAGTCATGCGTTCTGGCGGGTCAAAGCGGCGTGGGCAAGAGCTCGCTGCTGAACGCCGTGGAGCCCGGTCTGAATCTGCGGATCGGCGATATTGTCGAACATACAAACAAAGGTCGCCACACCACGTCGACGGCTATCCTCATCAAGCTCAAGCTCGGTGCATATGTGGTCGATACGCCGGGCATCAAGTCGCTTGATGTTTCTCCCGTACCCATAAACGAAATCGAACTGCACTTTGTCGAGTTCGGGCCACACATACCCAACTGCAAGTTTCCCGACTGCACCCATACGCACGAAACCGACTGTGCAGTGCAAACAGCCGTCGACAGCGGCGAAATCCACGAAGAACGATACGAAAGCTACGTAAGGCTCTTCGAGGAGTACGAAGCAGCCTACGACCCCGGCGCATGATGGGCGACGAAGTAGTCGTCCCCGAGGAACATAGGCAGGTGAATCACCTTCCCTACACGTTTCGTCGCCGAGGTTTGGGAGTTGCCCCGCGTTACTCCCAGATCGCGTCAACCAGCGCCGTTACGCATGCGAGACAATCCTGGGTGTTCTCCTCGCTTTGCGCGTCCTGGCAATGTATGGACGCCTCCGTGATGGCCTCCGATTTAACATAGCCATCATTTTGCAGGGTTTCGATTATCATGATCAGGGTATTCCATTCGGCATCCTGTATCGGTCCTCCATCGATGCCCTCACACATCGCACGGGCCTCGGCAAGCGTAAGAGTAATGGGCACATTCTCGCCATCTGGCACCGCCGGCGTACTTCCGCACCCCGACACCGCCAGACCCGCAAGGGCAAGGCATGGGATGATGCGCTGCATGTCATTCTCCTGGAGTGTGTCGCTAACGGGTCAAGGCAAGAGAGGGTAACGGTTCATCTCTGACATCGCAACTCAAAGGACCCGGCACACATGCAAGGGGTACGCCCGCCGGATTCGGTTTGCACGTGTGACTGCCGGGCTACACCGCAAGCTCAAGCTCGAATCCCATCGAAGGATCCGACTTCCAACATGTCGTACGACGCCTCGGACATTCCAAGACGAAGATACGTCTCCCTTGCAGCCTTGTTGTTCTTCTCGACGTACAGTCTCAGACCTGTGGTGTCCGGGGACGTACGACAGGCATCATAGATATGTTCGTACAGGGTTTTGAAGATTCCGCGACCCCGGTCTTCCAAACGGACGTACACACTCTGAATCCACCAGAACCACCGGTTGCGCCAGTCGCTCCATTCGAACGTGATCATCGTTTGCCCGACCACCGTGCCGGCGATCTCGGCCACGAAGTACACACATCGCCGATCATCACTGAGCGCCGCTTCGACTCCCTGACGCAACGTGCGCTCGTCCAACTGTCTGCCTTCAGTTTCAAACGCCAGGGCCGCGTTGAACGAGACGATCACGGGAAGATCACTCATCGTGGCACGACGCACGGTCGGTCGGCTATCAAATGCTCCTGTCATCGTGTCCCCATCATGTGTAGCCCCTTGGATCAGGAGACTGACGATCACGGTTTGATCATGGTCCGCAGCATTCCGGGCCTCGTACCAGCCTCCAAGGCATGCGGTTGATCGGCCGGTATGTTGGCCATTATTGCCGATTCCAACTCGATTTCAATCGTGGAGTGGTGGAATCTCCGGCAATCCAATAGTCCCAGCAGAGCGTCATCCACGACAGAAGCCAGGGCAGGGCATAATTATCGCTTGACAAGATACTATATGTGTAGTAAGTTTACTACATGACTAGTAAACACAGCCCCAAGCGAGGCAAGTCGTTGCCGCACATCACCGGTGCGGAGTTACGGGTTATGAAAGTGCTTTGGGACATCGGCTCGGGTACGGTCCGACAGGTTCTGGAGGATTTGCCGTCGCAGGATGGCGAGCGGCCGGCCTACACGACCGTCATGACGATGATGAAGCAGCTTGCTGAGAAGGGCGCGCTGAGCGTCGATCGCGAACGCCAGCCGTTCGTATACGCCCCTGCCGTCCTCCGGGATCGAGTGCTCGGTTCCCGCGTTGCTCAGTTTCTCCAGACGGTCTTCGACGGTCAAGCTGAGGACCTCGTACTTCATTTGGCTGAGCAGGTCGACCTCTCTCCGGCGGACATGCGCCGTATCGAGGCGAAGATCCGTCGTCGTGAGCAAGCTGAGAGCAAGGGCCGCAGTCAACGGAAGAAGGGCTCAAAGGAGAAGACATGAACGCAGGTATCACCGCGATGGATGTTCAGGTTGCGTCCGGGGCCGTCCTGACCTGGGTCAGCCAGGCACTGGTTTTTGGCACGACATTGGCAGTTGTGACGTGGCTGCTGAGCCTGCTTCTGCGCGGGCGATCGTCGCCGCGGCTGGAGATGATGCTGTGGTCGATTGTGCTTATCAAGTTCCTGGTCCCCGTGGGGCCGGGTTGGTCGTTCTCGCTGTCCAGCACGTGCGGGAGGATCGCGCAGTACGCAACCGGCGGCGGAATTGTTGGCGATGGAGCCTTGACTGGTTCGGAGCTTGGAGCTGTTGCCCAGACTCAGATGCAGGTGTCCACAGAGGTAGCAAGTGGCGCGCAGCTTTGGCACTGGACGACGATCGTCTGTGCCTTGTACTTGCTTACGATTGTCGGGCTACTCGTGGCGCGCACGCGGAGCTACCGCGTGTTCCGCGCTCGTTGCCTTGCGCTGCCTGCCGCTGATGATTTCACACGGAAACTGGTAAGCGACGTGTGTCGTCGACTCGGCGTACGGCGCATGCCCCTGGTCCGCATAGATAGTGAATCTCGGGCGCCGTTTGTGATGGGTTTGTTTCGTCCAGTGTTGGTACTTTCCCGTCGGCATCTCGTTCGGCCGGACGAGGTGGAGACGGTAGTTGTGCATGAGGTCACCCATCTCCGGCGGGGTGACATGTTGGTGCGTTGTCTGCAATGTGTAGCCGGAACGGTTCTGTTTTTTTGGCCGGTTGTGGCATGGGTAAACCGTTGGATCGATCGCGCGCGAGAACACACCTGTGACGAATGGGCCCTCCGTCACGGGCGTCTCACGGCGAGCGAATATGCACGGTGTCTACTCGGTGCGGGACAGCCGTCACCGGCGCGCCGGTTGGCTTATCAGCCCGCATGTATGGCCGGCAGTCCGAGTACTATCGAAAGGAGAATTGACGTGATTTTAGCGTTACCAAGCCGCCCGAGGCGGCGACCGGCCTGGGGCCTGTTGACAATTGCGATTCTCATTGCCTGGGGTGGTTTCACGCTCACGGGCACATCTGACGCGACGGCGGGGGATAGGCCGACCTACCTTGCGACCCAAGAGGGCATGGATCTGCATGCCCAAGCGGTGTATGCCCGTGTCAACGAACACGCGGCCGGCGACCAGGACGGCGATGGCTCTGTCTCGAAAGAGGAGTGTTGGTGGTTTGTGACAGCGGTTGTCATGGCTCAGCCCGAGGTCATGCTTGCAGAGTACCCCCAGGCGGATCTGGACGAAGACGGGGAACTCAGGCTCGTGGAAGCGTTCTTGTTCGTGCGCGGCGACTATGACATCGAGAACCTCAACAAGGAAACACAAATCGCAATCGCAACGGCGAAGAAGGCGGGAGACCGCAAGCGGGCCGAAGAGCTCAAGGCTGAGGCGGGCGTTGCTGGGATAGAGATGTGGCATGTGATCCTGGACCGTCGGCATCAGATCCTGGACATGATGGACGACGAACCCAGCTTCGCGAAGGTCAAGGCGATTTCGCAGAAGATGGCCAAGATCAAGATGAAGAAGGAAGTCAAGGGCTCGCTCGATAGGATGCTTGGTGAGATCGAGGGGCTCAAGAACGAAGCCGCCAAGCTAAGAGACAAAGCGACACAGGTCGGCGGCGAGAAAGCTGTGAAACTCAAAACCAAAGCCGATCATCTTGAAGATAAGGCGGCGGAGTTGAAGGCTCAGCTCATCCAGGAACTCAGTGGGAAGATCGCCAAGCTCGAAGCCGCCGGCCACAAGGAAAAGGCGGCCGAACTTCAGATCGTCTTGGCGGAACTGGAAGCCGAATAGGCTACGTCGGCAGAGGTCGCCCGGGCTTTCACACCGCCCGGGCGGCCATTGCCCCAATGTCGTACAATCAGCAGCAGAACGCCGTTGGAAAGCCGGCTCCACATGCTCTTCTCCTTTATCAACGGGCTGCAGGGGTGACGATCAGCGCGCCTTCGTCTCGAGTTCCTGCCAGCGGATATACAGCTCCTCGACGTGCTTTCTGGCAGCCTCGAGTTGCTCCCAGCGTTTTTGGGCTTCGACGTGGTCGCCCGCGACTTCAGGATCATCCACCGCTCGACTGCACTGTTCGACGTGCTCCTCCGCTTCCCGGATGGTCTCCTCCATGTTCTGAAGGTCCTTCGTCTCGCTGGCGGTAAGGCGATTCCGATCGGCCTTCCTCTTTGATTCCTTCGGATTGGCCTTCGCGACGCTTTCACTCATCCCTTCTTTGAGACGGGCTTGAGTCGCCTGCCATTGAGCACAATCGGCGTACCGCCCGACACGCCCGTCGCCGTCGAGACCCAGAATCTCAGTGCAGATGCGATCGAGCATGCGGCGATCGTGCGTCACCAGCACGATCGCACCGGGAAACTCGGTGAGGCTCTCTTCGAGCACGTCGAGGGACGCGATGTCCAGGTCGTTGGTAGGCTCATCGAGAATGAGCACGTCGGCTGGGCGGAGCATCAGGCGGGCGATCATGATCCGAGCCTGCTCCCCGCCCGATAGCTCGCTCACCGGCATCTCGAGCTGGTCGGTCCGGAAGAGAAACCGCTTGGCCCAGGAGCGAATGTGGATGTTCCGCCCGCGAAAGTCCACGCTGTCGCTCTTGGCCGCCAGGGCCCGCCGAAGCGATACGTCCTGCGGAAGTTCTTGACGATTCTGGTCGAAGACGACGACGCGCACGCTCTCAGCCATGTCGATCTTGCCCTCGTCGGGCGGAAGATCACCTGTTAACACGCGGATCAACGTCGTTTTACCGCTCCCGTTCGCGCCGAGGAGCCCCAGCCGCGTTTGCGGAGACAACAACAACGAGACATCCTTGAACAGCAGCTTGCCGCCGAGTGTTTTGGCGAGCCGCTTTGCCACGAGGAGCTTCTTTGATTTTCGACCCGTACCTTCGAAGTCGATGCCGGCTGTCGCCGTCTGATCGTTGCGTTGTTTCAGCTCGCGGAGTTCATCCTGCACTTGGTAGGCATCGTCGATTCGCGATTTCGACTTGCCGCGGCGGGCCTTGGCGTGCGATCGGAGAAAAGCAACCTCGCGCCTGACGATGTTGGTGAGCGTTGCCTGCTGTGCCTGTTGCGCCTCAAGGAAATCAACCCGTTTTTGAAGAAACATGCTGTAGTTGCCGCTCACGCTGAAGTAACCGTCCGGGTATACCGGGTTCAATTCGACGACGCGGTTGGTGACCCGCTCGAGGAAGTACCGATCGTGGCTGACGGCGAGGAAGGCGAATGGTACGTCGAGGAGCGTATCTTCGAGCCACGCTATGCCTTCCAGGTCAAGGTGATTGGTCGGCTCGTCCATCAGGAGTAGATCGGGCTGGCGGATGAACTCGCGGGCAAGGGCAAGCCGCTTGCGCCAGCCGCCGGATAGCTCTTCCACCGGCTGATGAACCTGATCGAAACCGAACTTGCCCAGGATGATGCTGATTCGCGCGTCGCGCTCGTGTTGTTCGAGCGGTTCATCAGCGATCGCATCGGTAAGCACGGTGTCGATCGTCGCCCCGCTGCCGAATCGATCGTCCTGCGGCACGAAGCAGATTCGCGCCGACCGGCGTCTGCCGATCTCGCCGGAGTCGGCCTGTTCCAGACCTGCCATGATCTTGAGGAATGTGGTCTTTCCCGCCCCATTTGGGCCCAGGAGGCCCACTCGCTCCTCGTCGGCGAAGCTTATGGAGAGGCCCTCAAACAGCTCGCGCGTACCGAAGTGCTTCGAGATCGCCTGACATGTTAGAAGTGTGGCCATCGATTCTCCGTCGGTTTCGCTCCTGGCTTCCGCCACCAGCTTCTCTTGTCATCGACGCATTGTCCACACTTGTGCCCATCGGCCTAGCCGGGCTGTGCAGCCGGTCAGGATGGAGATGCGTTGGGGCAAGGGGCGAATCCTGGTGCAGTGGGGCCCTGTCCCGCGGCGGGACCACTACTCGTTGTTTGCCTCGTCCTGTCCCCCTGGCCCTGTCGTCGCGACCCTACCGTTTCCGATGTGATGCAACGATGGGGCTCCCGCACGTGCTGGGGAAGGTGGAGTCCTAGCGGCCGCCTCGAGGTCAAGATCTGGTGCCGTGATCTGCGCGCTACTGCTGGTGAATCTGCTGGGGGCTGAAGTGTGGGGCTTGTAAGTGTTTGAAGATTCAGGGTTTACAGTGCGCAGGGCCAGCCCCTCCGGCTGGCCACCCTCCTGTGTGTGTGCTGAACATCGAACATTCCCCAAGGCCCGGCAGGTTGTCTGCCTCTATTACCCCTCCGAGTTATCGGCACCTGGGGCGACGTCCTGGAATTACGCATTTATGAATCGGGGTTGATGCCGGTCACCGGGCGCCTTTCGTCACCGCCGGCAGATACGTATAAAGGCGCACGCTATCTCCGCATGTCGAGCTTTGGTAGAGCACCAAACATGGGTCTGCATCATGATTCGCGCTGAAACGCCGGTCGGAGCATCGCCCGCCGTCTACTCAGACACGCACTGCAAGCTCACGGTGCCCGTGCCGCGGTCGCCATCGTAGTATCCGCCGACACGAATCAGGTAGCAGCCGAGGTAATTCACCGGAACGACAACCTCGGATGTGTAACCGGAGCAACTGGGGTCGTCGTCGTTGCAACCCAGCAGGTTCGCGTCCGACACCGGGCACGCGCAACCATCATAAACAGCAATGTCCGTGTCGTAGTCGGCTGTGTCGCAAGTCGAAACCACCAAATCGCCCGAGCACAGGCTAACGAACTCGAACCATATGTCGTTGTACGTCTGTCCGTCGTACTGACATGAACCGTGGGCCGGTCCGTCGGTGGTGGCTTCCATGGTGCTGAACCAGGTATCACCCAGGCTGATCGGCACGGCGCCCTCGCAATCGTCGTACTCGAGAGGCGGCTGCGGGCAGTCCACCGAATCGCAATCCGAACCGTCGCCCTGGTATTCGCCTTCCTGTTCCAGACACTCCGTCTCGGAAACCTCGATGCACGAACCGTCCTCCAGGCAACAGGCGGCAGGGACGATAACGGCAATCGGCCCTTGCATCGCGGCGAAGTCAGCCAGGTCCACGTCGCCGTCGGTGTCGAAGTCGAACGCAGCCAGGCACGCGCCTTGGCAGTCGGGGTCGGTCGGATCGGGAGCTGTTCCCGGGCCGGCGAGGCAATCGGCAAACACCGAGAAGTCAGAAAGGTCCACATCACCATCGACGTCGTGGTCACCGTTTTCGATAGCTTCGCACTCGTCGGGAATATCGTTTCCGTTGCAATCAAACGAGGTACCAACGGCGATGTCCTCAGCGTCGTCGATACCGTTGCCGTTGCAGTCAAAATCGGAGATGCGCAAGTAATAGACGTCCTGCTCGCCGTTGAACGTGGCTGCGTAGGCTATGTGCACGCCGACGTTGTCGGAGGTCATATCGATGTAATCGCCCATCTTGTTCTGGTCAGGCCAACCGAGATGCGGATCAAACGACTCACTCAAGGCGACGTTCTCCGACCAGGTCTGACCGCCGTCAAACGAATGTGAGTAGTAAAGCTCAGAGTCGTAACCGCCCGAGGCGTGCCGCGTATCGTTCCAGATTGCGTCGATTCGCCCGTTGGGCGCCACAGACATCGTCCCGAACCACTGCCAGGCGCTGGTTCCGGGATCGTCGTTGACCTTCACGGGGTAGCTCCACGTCGTGCCACCATCTGTGCTGCGAGCGAACATCACGTCCAGCGGGTCGGCGCCAGGCGGGTCGACAGAGCAGAGCATATAGACGTTACCCCGGCTCGGGCCGTCGGAATGGTCCACGTCGATCCACGCCTGTCCCAGCAACCCGCCGGGGTTGGGACCTGCCGAAACGGTGATACTCCCTCCCAGGTTTACTGAGACCGAGGAGCCCCAAGTCACCGGTTCGACGAGCGGGTCCTTGGCAGTTGTGGACTTGACCACACTGAATCCCTGGCCAGAGATATACAGTTCTCCATCTGGTCCGACAGCCAGGGTACCCCAGTACGGAGTTCCGGGAACGTTGATGCAACTGACGAAACTGTCACCGCCGTCGGTGGAACGCGTGAAGTGTCCGCTGCACGAGCTGTACCACTGGTTCCAGCAGGCATAGATGTTACCTCGCCCGATCCCATCGGTACGGTCTATTACCTGCCATTGCTTGTCACCGCCGTAGGCATAGGTTCCCGCGTCCCAGGTGGCTCCGCCGTCGGTCGATCGGTAGACGTGGCACCAGAAATCAGAGTGGTCTTCGGTGGCTGTGAGACTGTTGTAGTAGAAAACGCCGTCGGCGTCCGCGTCGATGACCGGGTCAGAGCGGAACACACCCGGCTCGATGACTCCGGGAAACGTCCACGTCTCACCGCCGTCGGTAGTATGTCCCCATCCCGCTTGGCGCCAGTTATTGCTGATAGTGTCGAACTGGCGCCAGCCGATGACCATCCGGCTCGGGTCGGTCGGATCAACGGCGAGAGAGGGCTCGTTTGCGGCGTCGCCGACGATGTTGTCACCTGAGGCATCGACGTTGACCTGTACGCTGACGTACCCGTCGCGACTGCTCCTCACCGCTGGACTGGTAACCCGGTCCTTGAGCGGAACGGAAACGAATGGATCGTCGGGCACCTCGAGATGTCCATCCGGAGGGACGGCGCCGGTGGGTTTTGCCGACTTGCCCTGCGCCCCGGACGAGTCCTTATCAGACGCTTGTCCGAACACCGGACTAATCGGGAAAACGATCGCAGCAATCATCAGAATGACCAGAGTGGATCGGATGACCATCTTGTACCCTCCTAAAAGGCAGGCAGGCGGTTTATTAAAGACCATAGCTTAACCAACTGGGTTGAGCAGCGCGGGATCAGGCGCGGAGGCGCACTTCCATCAACAAAGACATTCTGACGAGAACACCCCTACGGACAACCTGGCCGGCACTCCCCATTCCCAACCGAATCGACCACTATAGCGTAACAGAAAAGTCGCGTCCCAACAAGACTTGGGGGTGTGCGGCTGGGGGGCGTCTGTTGTGGCAGCAGTGCGGCGCACTATGGGCACGCGAACGTGGGTGTGTTATCTGGTCGGGGGCCACGGTCGATTCCTGCTTTCCCATGTTTCTGGGGCTACGTTTGGCAAGACATCTGCGGACAAGCCTCCCGCGGCACCCGTCTGACATGTTCGTACATTCAGGACTTATCGGATGTTCCGTCCAATACCCCGGGCCAAGCTGGCGGCCCCGCTCAGTTCGATTATCGAGCATTGTCGACAGGGGGCACACGAGTTACGCGCCCGGTTACTTCCGCAAGCCAGGCGCCTGGCCTACTGCTTGATTCGCTGCTGGAGATGCACCGGGCGAGTCTGAAAGGGAATCCAACCCCCGCCGAGTAATCAGGTACACCGCAAAGCTCCCAAGCCAATGTCCGCCTTCATAGTGCTCGCCGGTGACGGATTTAAGCCCCACCGTGCGATGCTTGGCGGCGGCGGCGAGAATACCGGCAGCGCGCGGATCATTCGGTCCGAGGCCAGCTGCCATGCCCTCGAGCATCCACGCCCGCGAGAGATTCAGACCGTCCAGATGAACCAGATGGCCGTCGGACTTGTCGGTAACGACCGCCGGCTGCAGCCAGCTCGTCGAACCGTCGAGGCTGATCTCCGGCAGGAAAACGCCAAGCCACGCGGCGAATTCCGCAGGACTCAGCACCCGCCGCATCAGGTCAGCCTCCGCCAGGATGGGCGAAAGGAAATCCTGGCCGCCGGGCTCAAACGACAGGCTCGCGCCACGGTCGTGCATGTAATATTCGCGGGCACGCCGAGCTACAAGGTCAGCCATGTTCCGGTCACCACGGCTGTTGGCCCAGTCGAGGACCAAGCCCATCGCAAACGCCGTCTGACTGTGCAAACCAGTGCGGACCGGATGCGATAGCTTGGGCAGCCACTCTCTGAAACGCTCCGCAGCTTCCCGCTCGAGAGGTTCCAAAACGGCAGCCCACCGCCTTGCCTGGGGATCGTCCCATTCGTGAAGCTCCGCCGATAGCTGCAGCAGCCACGCCAGACCGTAAGGACGCTCGAACGTTCTTCGTCCGGCACCCCGCATGTACTCCATTTCCTTCGCCACCTTCTCAGAGACGAAGCTCTCATCCAGAGCAGCCCGGGCCTTCTCGACAAACGAAGCCTGCGGATACATCCGGCACAGACGCACCAAAAGCCAGTGCCCGTGAACGGCGGAATGCCAGTCATAGCAGCCGAAAAACACCGGCGTCAGTTCATGGGGCTCTTTGACGTCCGCCGCGGAGCCTAGAACGTGTGAGATCTTCCCCGGGTATTCCCGATGCACGCACTCCAGAGCAAGCTCGGCAAACCGGTTGACAGCCCTTTCATCAAAGAGCACCTTCCGCTCGCCACCCACCGAAGCCGACGACATAACCATCAAGACAACCAGACTCGCCTGCGTCCGAACCATCGTCCTTCTCCCTCAGACGTATTGGCCACGATTCACGAGATTCACGAGGCTTGATTCTCACATCTTGTCAATCCTGTCAATCCTGTCTCCCGCATTCCGGGCTGGGGGTCAAGGCCCAGGTGGTAGAGGCCCGCCAGGAGACGGTCTCGCGGCCAGTCCGCATTGTTCAACAGACTTCTAAGGGTGCGAAGAAGCAGGCGGGTGCAGGATGTGCGAGACGCGGTCCATGATTTCGACGTATCTTGGCGATGGGATAAGGGCGTTGCTTTCGGTTATGAAATGTATCCTCTGCCGCTCGACCGCCGGCATGCTGCCCAACTCGACCCACTGCCGAATCACGCGATCCCTCATCGAGTCGGTGAGCTTTGTCTCGGGCATCAGCTCTATAATGATGTCCGGGCGCCGAGTTAGTATCTCCTCCGGAGTTACCTGCGGATAGTCGATGTCGATATCGCCGAATACATTCACTCCGCCGGCAAGCTCGATCATCTCACCGAGGAACGTGGATCGCCCGGTTGTCAGAATGTTGGACAATTCGGCGGGATTGCGGGATACGGTAACGAACACTCGCGGCTTGGGCAGGCCGGTTACGCGCTGCCGAATCATCTCGATTCGGTCGTTATGGCGACGGATCAACTCCGCCCCATTCTCGACGGCTCCGACAAGATCAGCCAGGTCGCGGATGCAGTCCTCAATGTCCGCGAGTCGCTCAGTCGGATCGTGAAAGACCGCGACTCCTCGCTCTTTGCAGAGTTGCTCGACTTCGGGGTTGCCACCTCGAAGTACGACGAGGTCCGGCTGCAAGCCTGCGATCCTCTCCAGATTCGGATCGAAAAGTCCGCCGACGCGAGCCTTGCCGGACAGCTCCGGCGGATAGACGCAGAACTTGCTGACGCCGACAACACGATCGCCCGCACCCAGGGCACAGATAATCTCCGCCGAGTTCGGCGCAAGGGTGATGATCCGCGAGGCTGCGGATCGTTCGACCGCAGACGCCGGAGAGGCTGACTCGAACAAATCAGGACGGACACATGCCCACCAGACCAACGCCGCAAGCACGACACCCGCAGTGGCAACGAAGATCATCCTGCGTGTTGAGTTACGCAATCCCATACGGTCCTCTTTGGCTTATCGCCCATCACAGGCGCCCCTTCCCCCACGGCTAAAGAGATGCGGGTGCCCCGTCCCTTCCAGTGGCGGGTGACAGAGCCGAAGCAATCGCCATACATTTGTCAGCCCCCCACGCCAAGATGGGGCGGGGGACCGGCAAGCCATCAACTCAACCGTGCCGGCGCGCCATGTCGTCGCCCATCACCTTGTCGGCGTTTACCGTCGGTTTCGAGCCCCGCTGGACGCTCAGCACAGCCACTGCTCCCACCAAGGCTGCCATTCCACTCATCCACTGGGCAACAGTAAGGTGTTCATTGTATAGAAATACGGAAGCTGTTCCGGTCAAGAAAGGTGCTACAAGCATGACACCAGCCGCGACTGCCACCCCCAACCTCGCAATGCTTGCGTAGTAGAACACGTGTCCGAGGGCAATCCCCACAACAGCCGACGCCACCAGTATCCACAGATCGAAGCCCGGAAGCGACAGCGGAGCCGCCCCGTGAGAGTCCGCCATGATCAGCATGAGCACGATCATTCCACCGGCTGTGTACTGGCTGATCGTTCCGAAAGAGACGATCGGGTTGACTCCGTGCATGTAATAACGCACCGCCAACGCGTAACCGCCGAACAACAAGCCCGCGATGATACCCAGGGCTATCCCGAAGGTCGTCCCGCCGTCGGGCAGCTCTCGCCCCAGAAGAGACGTTCCCGCCGTCCCCGCGAACACAACAACCAAACCGATCCAGTACCGCCATGTTCGCATGACCCGTCGTTCGGCTGGAAACAGCAGATAGGCGCCCAGCGTCACGACGATTATCTGAAAGCGAATCAGAAACGACTGCAGCCCGGGGCCTATATAGTATGGTGCCCATGCGAAACAGACCTGCCCCAGGCAGTTCAGCAGGCTGGGAACCAAAGCTGCCCGCCACAAGCTGCGCGGGAGTTTGCGACGCCCCGCAAAGACCAGCAGCACCGGCGCCCAAATCAGCGCAGCCACACCGTACCGCCATCCGTTCGCCGTCCAGCCGTCGATGTAATGCTCAGGGCTCGTAAAGTACTTGAGGAACAGCGGTACCGCTGACCACCCGATCAGCGTAAGGACGATAAAAACCGCCCCGCTACCGAAGAATCTTCCACTCTTGGAACCCATGATCGGGATTGTAAACCCATCCGCCAATTAACGTTAGAGATGAAAAAGGAAACGCCGCTCAGGAAACTGGATGGGGCAGGCGCAGAAAAGACCGATTGCCCGATCTTCCACACACCCATTCTATCTTCACTCTGCCGGTCTGTCCGCGACGTTACGTTTCCTTGGTCTTCCGGCGACGGGAGCGTCGCTTCTTGGTGAACGGAATAGTCAGGTGGTAAACGCCCTCTTCCATACTGCTTTCGACCTGGAAACCACACCGGTGAAAGACACGCAGCATTCCATGGTTTTGGGCTAGAACATCGGCGCTGAAACCGGCTACGCCGCGTGTCTGGGCGGCATCGACGAGGGTGCTCATCAGTCCCGTGCCGACGCCTTTCTCCTGCCAGTCATCGCGGACCAAAAACGCAGCCTCCGCAAAGTTGGTGCGCGGGTCTTTGCTGTAGTGGGCAATGGCTACCACCGGTTGGTTCTCTCCGCGCTCCGGCAGACCGACCAAAGCCATGTCTGCATCGTAGTCAACCTTCAGAAGCTCTTGCAGCTTCTCGTGAGGCATGGACTTGATCATGCGGAAGAAACGGTAGTGCACCGACTCGCGCGACAGTTTGTAGAACATCTCGCGCAACAGCGGCTCATCGGTGAGCTTCAAGGGCCGAAGGAAGAGATTCGACCCGTCCTTGAGTTCGATCTGGCGTTCGAGCTCGCCGGGGTAGACCGGCGTGCTGATCGGCATCTCGATCTGGTCGGCGTAGACCAGGTTGCGAGCCTTGGCTTCAGCCAGAAGCCAGGGACGGAACTTGGGGTTGGCGATCTGAATCAATGCCATCGCCCGTTCGCGAATGTTCTTGCCGTGCAGGTAGGCCGTTCCATACTCGGTCACTATGTAATGTACGTCACCCCGGCTGGTCACCACGCCGGCGCCGGGCTTGAGCGTCGGAACGATTCGCGAGATCGTATCCTTACGGGCGGTGGACGGCAGGGCTATGATCGGCTTGCCGCCCCTGGAACGCGACGCCCCACGCACGAAGTCCACCTGCCCGCCGATTCCACTGTAGAACATCTCACCCAACGAGTCGGCGCAGACTTGGCCGGTAAGGTCCACCTCGATGGCTGAATTGATGGAGATCATCTTGTCGTTCTGGGCGATGACGAACGGGTCGTTGGTGTACTCGACCGGATGGCATTCGACCATGGGGTTGTTGTCCACGAAGTCGTAGAGCTTGCGCGAACCCATGACGAATGTCACAACGATCTTACCTTTATGCAGGGTCTTCTCGGAGTTATTGATAATGCCCTTCGCGACAAGCGGAATGACGCCATCGCTGAACATCTCGGTGTGAATGCCCAGGTTCTTGAAATCGTCCAGAAAATGCAGCACGGCGTCCGGAATGGTCCCGATGCCAAGCTGAAGCGTGGCGCCGTCCTCGATCAACCCGGCGATGTGCTGTCCGATGCGCATGGACAGCTCGTCGGGCTGGCCCTGGACAGCCTCCAACACCGGGCGGTCGCTTTCCACAAGCATATCGATGTCGCGCACGTGGATGAAGCAGTCGCCCAACACTCGAGGCATTTGAGCGTTGACCTCGGCTATGACTACCTTCGCTGACTCGGCAGCCGACTTGACGATGTCACACGAAACACCGTAGCTGCAATACCCGTGTTCGTCCGGCGGGCTTACCGAGATAAGAGCCACATCAATCACCACGCGCCCGGATTGGAAGAGCTCGGGGATTTCACCCAGGAAAATCGGCGTGTAGTCTGCCCGTCCTTCAGAGATCGCTCCCCGAACATTCGGCCCGATGAAGTAGGCATTATGGCGGAAACGTTCGCCGAAGCGAGGTTCGGCGTAGGTGGCCACTCCCAGGGTCAGGATGTGGACGATTTCGGCGTCACTGAGGTCCTCACGGTCAGAGAGGGCTTCGACCAGCGTTTGGGGTTCGCCCGCTCCGGACCCGACGAAAACCCGCTGTCCATGGTGAATGCTGGTAACAGACTGCTCAGCCGACTTGACCTTGTCAGCATAACGTTCCTGCCAAGGGGCGGATTCCTGGGCGACGGACATAGTAGAACCTCCCTGTGGATAGTGCCGGTTTACTAACCTGCGTCCACCACCGTTTCCATGATTCGCAAACGCCGATATGGAATCACTAGCAATTCCCATACCGCAGCAAAGAAAGGGAATAGGCCTGCCTCGACATATTCCTTGGCTGCCTTACTGCGCCGAACGCACGTTGGAGGAAAACCGTCCGCACCCCGCTTGCTCAGACCCGGCTTACCAGGCTTGGATAGCGTCGGACGTACCGCTCGACGTTGGCTGCATAGGTCCGCATGGCATCTCGAACGGCTGACTCCTCGTCCTTGGCGCCCTCCGGACCAGCCAGCTCACCGACCACCTCGAGTCGGTAGCGGAATCCGGGCTCGGCGATGATGAACACCTGCAAAGCTGGCGCCCCGCATCTCAGTGCGACCCGTAGAGGACCGGACAGGAACGGGCGTCGCTCGCCGAAGATATCCACATGTTCCGTCTTCTGCTGCGGCGTGCGGGGACGGGTTACGTCCATGGCGCTGCCCAGAACGTACCCCTGTTGAAACAGGCGGTAGATATCCCGGGGGTAGCTGTCGGAGAACAACCAGCGAGTCTGTTCGAACTCCGGGTATCGCCGGGCAAGCCGCCCCTGGACGTATCGGCGCAGACCGCCGACATTGCGATCGCGAACGCCCGCGTTCTTGTAGCCCTGGATCGCGAGCAACAACCCTGTGACATGATGCGCACCATGGTGTGAGAACGCCAGGTAAGCCCCGTGTCCCCGCGCAACGGCACTATCGAGCAGATCCCTGTTGGTGATCGACAGCAGCGATATCACCCGATCGCGCGGAATGCGATCGAGAACCAGGAAGAACAACTTGTCGCAACGATTCTGCATGAAGAACCGACGCGCCAGGCGGCGGTACTCAGACCCGGACGGTCGTTGCTCCAAGACTCGTTCCATGGCGACGGCGAACCGCCGGCGCCGCCCGCGGTCAACAAGATACTCCAACGTCCCAAAGAAGCAGCCGAATCGGTAGAGTCCGCCAAGGGACAGACAGGCAAGAAGACCGGACGCCACAGCGTGGGCCAGGGCAAACGACACATTCTGCCACAAGCTCGATTCGCTGCCGGGACTATCCGAGACATGCGAATCCGGCGTCTCGCTCGCGGTTGCTTGCGTCATGACAGCGTGTTCCATGTACTAAATCTCAGCGAGAGGTCACGTGCCAGGCTCGCCCAAACGGACTGTAGCGTCACCGCCCAGTGGCTGCAACCGCGCCGATTGAGGCCGAACCGCGACCGTGAGGGGGCGACCCTCAGCTCCGGTGGGCCTAACCGTATGAGTTGAGGGAAGAGCTCATCGTGTAGGTTGCGGAGCTTGAGCGGACGGCCGCAGCCACTCCGATAGAGGACTGGAAAACAGCGCCCGAGGCGATACAGTGGGTTCATGTTGACCATCGAACCGTTTGAAATCCGCTCGATCGTCACCGGAAGCGTCCGGCTTGACGGCGGAGCCATGTTCGGCGTCGTCCCCAAAACACTCTGGTCCCCCAAGACCGATGTCGACGACCTCAACCGCATCCTGTTATTCACGCGAACCCTGCTGGCGATCGATCGGGCAAACAGGCGGGTCGTCCTGGTCGATACCGGCGCGGGGAGCAAGTGGTCGGGGAAGTCGGCCGGGCGATTCGCCGTGGAGTTCGACGCGCAGGCTATTCCCGACGCACTAGCGTCTGCCGGGCTGACACCAGAAGACGTCACTGACGTCATCATCACACACCTGCACTTCGACCATAACGGAGGCATGACCGAGTACGTGGACAACAGCGACGGAGCGACTCGATTGCGGTTCCCGCAAGCGACCCACTGGGTTCACCGAAAGCACCTCGAACACGCCCAGAGTCCCACTCGCAAGGACCGGGCATCCTTTATCGCCGCAGACTTCGCAGCCCTTCTGGGGACAACCTTGCTCGAGCTTGTCGATGGCGATGAGCCTGATTCCGCATTTGACGGCCTGTCATGGTTCATCTCCCATGGTCACACGCCGTACCAACTGCTGCCGGTCTTCGGCACTGGCGTTCGGAGAATCATGTTCGTTGGTGATCTTATCCCCACGATCAACCATCTGGGTTCGCCGTGGGTGATGGCCTACGATCTAAACCCGCTGACAAGCATTGCCGAGAAGGAATCCGTCTGTAAGCGTTGTATCGACGAGGAACTTCTGTTGGCTTTCCCCCATGATCCGACAACCGGCGGCGTGGCGCTCGCTGGTACGCCGGACAATCCGCGCGTAGCACAAACGCTGGACCTCTGACGGTACGCGATGTCAAACAACATTGGACCGCCCACGCGTAGTAGTTAGGCGCGCAAAAACGCGGGACCGATGCGAATACCGGTCCCGCGCTGAATCGTATGCGTGTGCACCCCAAAACGCGTGGCGAATTGGTGCTCGTGGGAGACGTTAACCGGGTGCCGCGGGCAAGCTCTGCTTGCCCGTGCGATTGCTCCCCTCATCCTCGGGCAAATGAGCTTGCCAGTGCCCCCCTCCAACGGGATGGACCCATTGGATGCTCAGATGCACCGCTTGACGACGCCGATCAACCCATCCGTACAGTGCGAACAGGAGCAGGCAGCAAGAACAAACAGCCAGCTCATCTCGAAATCGCGCACCGGAGATACCACTACTCCACGACGGGGACGTCTCCGCTCTCGACCAGGTCGAACAGGGTGTCGTTGTCCAGCAGATACTCGCCAGCTACGTAGATGCCGACACCATACATCGCTTGTTTCATGAAGCCGCCATCAAGACAGCCAAGCCATCCGAGCATCATTCCGGCGGTCGCCACCAGGGCAGCCCCCTTCATCGTCTTTTTACTCATCCGTTGATCTCCTTAGGCCTCAGATAGGGTCTACAGTTTCGTTTTTCCGTCCCGGGCTAAAACGGGAATGTGAGTTACAGGAGCGAGAGCCCCACATGTCAAACGGCAGTCAGACATCTTCGCCCAGGCAAACCGCTCACCGTAAGGCCCACGGTACGATTTCAGCGCATTATCGGGAAACACAGCTTGCCGCCATTAAGCTTTCTTGTGAAGCCCCTTTGGCACAAGTGAAGCGAGCCATCTTGTCGTTGTCGCTAGCCCGGGCGAGTCGGTTCTTTGCCTGCTTCACCTGATCAACCGGTTCGACACGGGTTTCTCCGAGCTTCCCTCACAAGGTGGCCGGCGTGGAAAAACGCGGAATCTGCCTTCGGACAACACCCGACGGTGTAAGAACCACGACGGCTAGGATGACCTGGACCTAACGGCGACCGTGCCGAAAATGACTCGATGAAACAGCTGTCATGTTCTGTGAAAAGTCCATGGGAGTTAAACCACAGTATCACTTGAAACCGTTCTTCGGTGTCAATCTTCGTTGTTGTGCTGAGAGGCTGTGAAAGTGCGGGGGCATCTTGGGTACGGAGCAAAACGAGCCACCGGCGTTTTGCTGCAAACACGGGGATCTCGCGCGAAAACCGTAATGCCCAGGACTGGATTCGAACCAGCACGGGGAAATTTCCCCACTAGCACCTCAAGCTAGCGCGTCTGCCAATTCCGCCACCCGGGCTGTTGGTAATGGCAACCCGGGGGAGTCTACAGCCGAGATTCAGCGAGTCAAGCCCATCGAGAAGGAGGTTGGCCGGAATAAAATCGGGCGCGACCAGGGAAAGGGGACTTGAAAGCAAACCGAAGCTGCGATATACGATTAGGGTCGCCTTTTGGAGGTGATCTTCAGCGCATTGGGTGTCAGCGCCCTCCCGGCTGTTGTAAATGGATGCCGCCGATCACCTGGCTTCGCAGCAGCATTGCGACAGGGTGGATGTTCGGCGTTGAAACGGATGCATCGTCGTAAGGCCGTCGACCTTCGAGTGCTGGTGTAGGTACTGCGCGTGGCGCATACCAGCCGCGAACGGCGGTTTGGAAACGCATTGTAAGGAGTGGCTCCTTGAGCACGTTGACGAAAGTCTTTGTCGTTTTGCTGGTCGTATTCGGCATAGCTTTTTCGATGATGACCATATCGGTCGTTTCGCGAACCGCCAGTTGGAAGGACAATGCCGAGAAGGCGGAGACAACTGCCCGGATTGCGGAAACGAATCTCCGGAACCTCATTGCCGCTCACGCAGCCCAGATCGCGTCCCTTAAGGACACGATCAGAGCGGACCGAGAAGAACTGGGTGATCTGCAGCAGCAAGTCGAGGCAGCTACAAACGGCATCGCCGAGCAGAAGGCCGAGCTGGCCCAGTCCGTCTCTGAGAAGAGCAGTGCGGAGGCGATCAATCGCGGGCTACTGTCGCAGTTACAAGCTGCTCAAACGGTCGGCGAGGAATTCCGCGCCCAGCGCAACAGCCTCGAGACGCGGAACATAGATCTCGAACAACGCAACAATGATCTGAACGATCGCGTCAATGAGTTGACTGCCCGCTTGGCTGTGCTGACCGAACAGCAACGCCAGTATGAGCAGCAGATTAACATCCTGAAGGACGAGAACGAAGCGTTGGCTGCGGCCGCCCGCCGACCGGGATCCGGCGCGGTGATGGAAGCTCCCAGCGGAGCCGCCCTTGCGGGGACGACCGCCGAAACACCGATGGCGCGGACGGCTGTTCGCGGCAAGGTACTCCGTATCGATGGGAACGTCGTCACGATCAGCGTGGGGTCGTCAGACGGAGTGAAGAAGGGGATGCTGTTCGTCATTCATCGCGATGGCCAATATGTCGGCGATGTTAAGATCGGCGTCGTGGATCCGAATGAATCGGCCGGTCGTCTCGGGCAGTACGAGATCGAGCCCAAGGTGGACGACCAGATTACCGATGCCGCCTCGCTCGGTTCGTCTCACGGTTAAGGTATGGAAGTTTGCCGTCGACCGGCCGGATCTGCGGAGTGGATCGACCGGAACGGCTACCACCTGCTAATATGAAGTCGGTGGACAGCGGAGACAATAAGCATGAGTGAGGGTCCTGCGAGCACACCCGACAGCGATGTCTACACGGTTTTGCTGATCATCGGTACTATTCTCGTCGCTACAGGGACGGTGTTCCTTTGCATGCGCAGCCAAGAGCTGTTCGGCACCTGGAACCCATTCACGGCGATTTAATTAGGCCTCGCCTCATTTCGGCTTGCAGTTGTCGTTGACCATCAACCCATAAGGAGTCCGTCTTCTGTGCGTGGTGTTGTCGCGTGCTGATGCTTGGCGGTTTTCGGGTTCATGTGCGCTGATGGCGGTAGGCTGCATCGCTGGTAGAGGCGTGCCCATCTCGATGTGTAAGCGGATCGTGGAAGGGAGTTTCAGGTGATATTCGACTCACTTCTGGGAATGTTCAGTGCCGACATGGGCATCGACCTCGGCACGTGCAACACGCTTGTTTGTGTGAAGGGCGAAGGCGTCGTCCTAAACGAGCCTTCCGTCGTAGCGGTCAAGCGAGGAACCAACCGGGTCCTCTACAACGGCAACGCGGTAGGCAACGTCGCCAAGGAGATGCTCGGACGTACGCCGGGTTCGATCACCGCGATCAGACCTCTCAAAGACGGGGTCATTGCCGATTTTGACATCACTGAAGCCATGCTCGGATATTTCATCCGCAAGGTGCACGGTCGCAACAGGATGGTCAGGCCTCGCGTCGTGATCGCCGTCCCCTCGGGCATTACTGCCGTCGAGAAGCGGGCTGTGTACAATTCCGCCGAACGCGCCGGGGCGCGCCGCGTATATCTGATCGAAGAGCCGATGGCCGCCGGGATTGGCGCGGGTCTTCCGATCGGCGAACCGACGGCTTCGCTTATCGTCGACATCGGTGGTGGAACCACGGAGGTAGCCATCATGTCGCTGGCTGATGTGGCTGCTTCTCAGAGCATCCGTGTCGCAGGCGATGACATGGACGACGCCATAATCGCCCACATGCGTCGCACGTACAATCTGATGATCGGGCAACAGTCGGCGGAGACCATCAAGATTCAGATCGGCTCGGTGGCGGAGCTCGACGAAGAGATGACCCGGGAAGTCCGCGGGCGAGACCTCATTGGCGGGCTTCCGCGCAAGTGTGCCGTCACCAGCACCGAGATTCGCGAAGCCCTCATGGAACCGGTTACTCAGATCGTCGACTGTGTAACGCGCACGCTCGAAAGCACCGAACCCGAGTTGGCAGCCGACCTCGTCGAAAACGGTATTCACCTGGCCGGTGGGGGAGCGTTGTTGCGCGGGCTCGACAAGGTGGTGGCGGAGGCGACCGGTCTTGACGTGACAATCGTCGAGGACCCACTGACCTGTGTTGCCCGTGGAACCAGCGTGTATCTTGAGCACCTCGCAAGCTGGAAGGACACGATGGAATCGGACGCCGGCGACTTCTGATCCGCTCCACTACGGGCATGGCGAACTGCTTCGCCACCAGTTTCTCGACTTGTCATCGGATGCTCCGAACCAGAGGCTCGATTCATCGTCAACCGCGTCCACGATGCATGAAGGTCGCAACTGTGGGCCGCACCGCGTTTCCCCACTGACCAATCGTCCATGGCCATCCGCAGCGGTTCAGGGTGGACATGCGCTGCCGGTCAGGCTGTCTTGAATCACCGATTCCTCAGGGACACGCCCACCTGCGGACTACTCTGAGAGAACCTGCAAATGACCGTGCAGCCGGACAGCTCTGCAGCTTCTTCCGTCAGCGACGGGGCGATTCGCTGGAAGGCCTCTTTGTGGGGTCTGCTTGCGATTTGCGTGGCTGGGCCAGCTATCTGCACACTTGTCGGCTTTGGTGGCCGGTGGTGGTGGGCTCTCGAGTTGGCCTCTCATTTCCGGATGCAGTATTTCACGCTTCTCGCGCTGGGCTCGCTCGCTTTCTTCTTGGGCAGGAGGCGCAAGCTGGCGGCATGTAGTTTACTTCTTGCGATCGTCAATCTTGCTTTTATCGCACCGTTGTATTGTGGGGCTTCGAGCCCCCGGGCAGGGGCGCCCACGTTCCGCGCGATGTTCCTCAACCTCAACACGTCTAACGACCAATACGGCAAGGTGCTCGATTTCATTCGCCTGACCGGTCCTGATTTCATAGTGCTGGCTGAGGCAAGCGACCGGTGGATGAAGGAGCTTGACGACGGTCTGGGTGGTTATCCTTCCTCCAGGGTCAAGTCGCAGGAAGACAACTTCGGTATTGCAATCCTCAGCGACCTTCCCATTCTCGACGGCGGGATCATCTCGATTGGTCAAGCGGGCGTACCTTCCGTGATGGTCCGTCTGCACACTGGTCACCAGCCGTTCACTGTAATCGGCACACATCCGCCCCCCCCCACGTCGCGACTGTGGGCGTGGCATCGCGACAAGCAGTTGCAGGAGCTAGCCGAAGTGGTCCTGCAGCAGCAGGGTCCGCTGATCGTGATGAGCGACCTCAATGCCACGTCCTGGTCGCCTTGCTTCGCTGATCTACTCGCGGAGACCGGTTTGAAGGACAGCCGCCAGGGTTTCGGTCTTCAGCCCACCTGGCCTTGTTCGATGCCGCTTCTTCGGATTCCGATCGATCACTGCTTCGTCTCTTCAGAGATCGTCGTCCATGGCAGGTGGGTAGGCCCAGACGTCGGCTCGGACCACTATCCGATAGTGGTCGAGTTCTCACTGCCAGCCCCGTAGGGCTCGCCCACACCGATCTCGCAATTGGGAAACGGGTACTGATTAACTTCGCCTGCGAGGGCAACCTATCGCTCATATCGCATCTTCGTGATGCATCGACGCCAGCGGGCAGCCTTCGCAGCGGGCTCGGGTGCGGCAGTGCTTCTTGCCGACGGCTACGAATAGCGCGTGAAACTCATTGAACATGGCGGTGTCGGGCTCGAGGGATTCGTGGAATAGTTGCCGGACGGATTCATAATCGGCTCGGTCGTCGATCATAAGATGCCTTCGCAACACGCGTTTGGTGTAGGCATCCACAACAAACGTCGGTCTGCCTCCGGCGTACAGCAGGATGGCGTCCGCCGTCTCTGGCCCTATGCCGTCAATAAAGAGGAGTCGGCTGCGCGCATCGTTGAGATCGCCGGAGAGCATGGCGTCCAACGAGCCGGCGTGGTTGTCGAACAACACCTCGACAAACGCCTTGAGCCTTTTGGCTTTGATCCGAAACGTGCCCGCTGGTCTGATCAGCTCAGCCAGTTCCTCTTCCGTCATGGCGCAGAGCCGATCCCAATCGAGCAGACCGGTGCGTTTGAGGTTCGCAATTGCCCGCTCGACGTTCGTCCACGCGGTGTTTTGCGCAAGGATAGCCCCAACAACCACCTCGAGTGCCGTCTTTCCGGGCCACCAATGCTGCGACCCGTAGGCTGCGAAAAGACGGTCGAATATCTCCTGCAGCATGTGTGGCGTCTGTTTCGCCATGGTCGATCCGCCGTCCGCTCTTGTGTCCGCGCTCTTGCAACCTGCCCTTGATTCTGCACCATACGAACCGGATGACAAAGACACAAGAAATCAAGACGCCGCCAGGTAAGCGAGGTGCGCTCGCTCGACCGCTCGATGCGCTGGTCTTCCTGCTACCGCTGCTTGTCTTCTACGAGGTGGCTTCGTGGTATGCCCGGGACCGCGTGATCGCATTTCATCTGTTGCGGATGTTCTTCGAGCTGTTCGGGCGTGTGGGTATGTGGGCGCCGGCGCTTGCTGTTGTCGTGATTCTGCTCGCTACTCACGCGGTGTCGGGCGAACCTTGGAAGGTCCATTGGAGTCGCGTGGGGTGGATGTACGTTGAGGCTGTCGTACTTGCCATTCCATTGCTAGTGCTGAACCAGGCGATCGGGCTGGCGGGCCTCGCAGAGCCTTCCGCCTCTCGTCTTGACGATGTCGCTTTGAGCGTCGGAGCGGGAATCTACGAGGAACTGGTATTCCGTCTGATCCTCATTTCGGTGGTTGTGCTGATCGGCGTGGATATGCTGCGCCGCCGCGCGAGTTCCGTAGCTGTAGTAGCCGTGGTCCTCTCATCGCTGGTCTTCGCCGCCCACCATCACCAGCCGATCGGCACTGAGCCTTTCGATGCGTTGCGATTCGGATTCAGAGCCGCCTGCGGTGCGTACCTTGCGATCATCTTCTGGTTTCGCGGTTACGGGCTGGCCGCCGGTTGCCACGCATCTTACAACATCGCAATCGTTGCCCTTTCCTGAACGGCGTGGCCGCCCGTAGTGGTCGTGTCGCTCAGACCATCTGTGGCGGAGTTTCAGTTTGACCCGGGCAATTCGGTCTGCGCCGCAGGTGGACAGACTGCCTGGGCACTGGGACCGCCAGCCCTGGCGACCAAAGTCAAACACCATACGCAACATAGAATTAGAAATGCCGTCAGGAGAAGATTACGCACCGCCGGAGTCCTTCCCGTGGGACGTTCGTCCGTGACCCGTTTCAGCCGACCCGTACGATCGGCTGCTGAAGGCTGATTATGGGGCATTTGCCCCATATGTCAATCGCCCACCGGCTCTCTTTCTCTTTAGTTCTCTAGTCGGCGTAGCCATCTTGGGGTGAGATACTGAGGTGTGGGATGTGCGTCGGTCTTGCCGTCCGTCTCCCGCCCCTGGAAGAGACGGGGCACCCGCTATCTTGAGACGGTTGGTGCGTCCGGGACGTACCCTACAGATTCGCGATGTCCGAGACGCACCCTACTGCAGTTGCGCCGCCGCAGGTTCTCAGGATTGGCCAGCGGGCGCCGCAGATAGACAGCAGGTCCGCGAGTTCGGGATGCCGGTTACTCCTTGCGCCAGGTGGTTCCGTCCGGGCGGTCTTCCAGGGTGATGCCTTCCTTGGCCAGCAGGTCGCGGATCATGTCGGCTGTTGCGAAGTCCTTGTTTTCGCGCACGTGGCGACGAACCGAGATAAGCACGTCCATCACCTTGCCGGTGAGGGCGTCGTCGGCTGTGGAGGCTGTCGCCGCCGGTGGATCGATGAACAGGCCTATCAGCCGAGCGATGGCTATAAGCCGGCTACATGCCGACAGGGCGTCGGACTTGGCCTGGTCCGTGCCGCCGGTTTCCACCTTGTTGTCATCGACGAAGCGGTTGATCTTCGGAGCCAGCTCGAACAAGGCAGCTATCGCCCCGGCTGTGTTGAAATCATCGTCCATCGCGGACTCGAACTGGGTTAGTGCGGCTTCGCAGACCTCGGCGAGCTCGGGCGACGACACCTCGGCGGTTAGAGACGCATCTTCATAAGGCGACTTGCCGCAGGCGCGTTCTATGCGCTCGAAGAGGCGATAGAACGTATCAAGCCCCCGGCGTTTGCTCTCCATCTCCTCCTCGGAATACTCGATGGGTCTGCGGTATTGAGTCGAGAGAATCAGGAATCGCACAAGCTCCGGCGGATACTCACCAAGCAGGTTGTGCAAGGTCATCTTGATCAGCGCCTCCTGCATCTCCTTGGAGGTGTCGGACTTGGCGACCTTCTTGGTGTTGAAGCGTGTCAGACCGTGGTGCATCCAGTACTTGGCGAACGGCTTGTCGGTGGCTGTCTCAGACTGGGCGATCTCGTTTTCGTGATGTGGAAAGACCAGATCAAGACCGCCGCCGTGGATGTCGAATGTCTCGCCCAGGTGTTTCATAGCCATCACCGAACACTCGATGTGCCAACCCGGCCTACCCTTGCCCCAGGGCGAATCAAACTTGACCTCGTCGGGTTCTTCGGGCTTGGCAGCCTTCCACAGGGCGAAGTCGGCTGGATGGCGCTTCTCGCCGCTTTCCAGGTCTCGCTGACCCTGCTGCTGATCGATCCGGCGGTTGGATAGCTTGCCGTAATCAGAGTCTTTGGTGGCGTCGAAGTATACGTCGCCGTTGACCTGGTAGGCACAGCCCTTGTCGACCAGGCGCTCAACCAGGTCGATGATGCCCTGAATGTTCTCGGAGGCTTTGGGCATGATGTCGATGGTGTCTACGTGGAGCTTGCTCATCGCATCGAGGTAGTCTCGCGTAACACGCTGAGCCAATTCCTGTGAAGTGGTACCCTGCTTTTCGGCTTCGGCGATCAGCTTGTCCTCGACGTCGGTGATGTTGACGACCCAGGTGACTTCGAAACCCCGGTGGACCAGGTGCCGCTTTATGGCGTCGAAGATGATCGGTCCGACCGCGTGGCCTATGTGGCTGGGCTTGTAGACGGTCGGTCCGCAGACGTAGATGCCGACCTTGCCCGGATTGACGGGCTCGAAGACTTCCTTCTTGTGCGTCAGCGTGTTGTAAACCTTCAGCGGCATGTGTCTTCTCCAGTGAGTAGCTGTCAGCTATCAGCCGTCAGCTTTCAGTCATCAGCCTTCTGCCACCTGCTATCTTCCTTCTGCCACCAGCAGGACGCAGGCTGTGCAGGCTATCGCCAACCCTTCTCCTATCGGTCCGAGACCTTCGTTTGTTTTGGCCTTTACGCTTACCGCACCTGCGGACAGGCCGATCAACTTGGCGATCGAACCGGCTATTTCAATTTTGTGCGGCGACAGCTTGGGCTCTTGTGCGTGAACGACCATGTCCAGGTTTCCGGGGACCCAACCTCTCGCCCGAACTCGTTGTACCACGTCTGCTAGTAGCTCCCGACTGTCCGCGTCCTTGTAGGCCGGGTCGGTGTCCGGAAAACACTCACCGATATCGGGCAAACCGGCGGCCCCCAGCAGGGCATCAATCACCGCGTGAAGCACGACATCGCCGTCACTGTGCCCCACCAGCCCCTTGTCGTGCGGAATCCCGACCCCGCCCAAGACCAAGTGGCTGCCCTCGGTTAATCGGTGGATATCGTATCCGATACCAACCCGAAAAGGACAACCAGCGCCTGCTTCCACGGTTTCTCCTCGACGACTGCCCTCTCGCGAATCCCGGAACCGAATCCGGAATGCCTCCGCCCGGAGTTGCCCGGCAACTACGCTACGGTACGACCGTTCATGAGCAGTAGGGTCCGCTGTGCGGACCAACCGGAACCCCCGGCGAACCCGATGATGGTCCGCCGAGCGGACCCTACGGGACTCTTCTGCCGCACTTGGGATCGTAGCAGGGTTCGCTGTGCATGCCAGCCTTCCCCCCAGTCAACCCGATTATGGCCCGCCGAACGGACACTGCGGGACTCACCTACCGTACGACCATCCACGAGTGTTTTCAAGCCCGACTACATTCTGTTAGCGGCCCTGCCCCTCGGGTTGGCATCAAGCTGAGGGGTAAGTGTCGCCCCGGCGTAGCCGCCGTTTGACGAGGGCATGAAACCACTGAACCGAGCCCCAAGCGCAAGCGCGGGGATGTTGGATCGGTGCGGCAAGGGTCCCGTCGCTTACGCTTCGGGCTCGGTTCACCGGTTTACCCACGAACCTGGCGCGGCCCCCTGATTCTGCTGACCCTCGGGGAGTGTCTCGCAACCGTGGACGAATGTGGTAGGATAAGCCCGCCATGGAAAAAAGCCGGAAAGTTCTATTCCTTTGCACGGGCAACTCCTGCCGGTCGCAGATCGCAGAGGCTCTTCTGCGACACTTGGGAGCGGATAGCTTCGAAGCCCTCAGCGCCGGCTCGGACCCTGCGGGCTTCGTCCACGGGCTTGCCCTCGATGCCATCAAGTACATGAGCCTCTCCGCGGCGGGGCTCGAATCGAAAAGCTGGGACCGGTTCGCCGACGTTCCCGTGGACGTGGTCATCACTCTGTGCGACAACGCAGCCGCCCGGCACTGTCCTGTCTGGTCTGGTGGTCCTATCACCGTTCATTGGCCATTGCCCGACCCTGCCTATCATCCTGCAAAGCCCAAGGAGCGTTTCGAGTTCACCCTGGCGGTCGCCAACCGGCTGCGTGAGAAGATCGGGGCGATGGTCCGGTTGGATTGGTCGGCGGATCGCGACGAGCTGACAAGCCAACTCGAACACCTCGGCGAGATATGATCCGATTTTACCCCCGGGGTCTTGCGGGCTCTTGCTCACTTGGGTCCATGACACCATCGGCGGGGCTGATCAGAACCCCGAGCGCCAGCGCGGGGTCTTCGTGGACAGACCATAGGTCTTCGGACCCGCTCGCTTGCGCTCGGGGCTCGGATCAGGTGCCCAGCGCGGGCGTTTGTCACGTGTCACTTCGCTGTTTCGCGATCTGCCTGAAGCGTCATGCACCCTGCTCAGCTCTCCCGGTTAAGCTCTACCCCGGCGGTGTCCGATAAGTCAGTGGAGGCTGGTTGCCGTGGTCGTATTGGGCGTCATCATTGCGCGTGCGGGTAGCCGGGGATTGCCCGGCAAGTGTGTTCGTGATCTTCTGGGCAAACCGGTCATCACCTATACGTTCGATCACGCCCGGGCGAGTGGATTGCTTACAGCCGTCGTTTTCACAACTGACTCTGCGCCCGCGAAGGCGTTGGCGCAAGAGGCGGGTATCGAGGTTGTCGACCGCCCGGCTGACCTGGCAACGGACATAGCCACCGTGGACGCAGCCGCCAGGCACGCCGTCGAGACCTGGGAATCGCGACACGAGCGGCGCGTCGACGCAGCCGCCTTGCTATACGGCAACATTCCTGTTCGACCTGACGGGCTGATAGACCGAGCGATCGACCATCTCCGGCGGAGTGGCGCCGACTCGGTTCGCAGCGTTGCCCTGGTGACCAAGCAGCATCCGGATTGGGTGCACCGTCTCGACGACGATCGGATGATCCAGTTTCGTCCCAATAGCATTTATCGACGCCAGGACCTCGAACCGCTGTACTATCACGATGGAGCGGTGGCTGTCGTTACGCGGGAGGCCTTGTTCGGCGCGCTCAAAACGCCGGACGACCATCAGTTGTTTCTTGGCGAAGACCGCCGGGCGATCGTCGTGGGAAGTGAGGATTCCGTGGACATTGACTCGCCTGTCGACCTGTATCTAGCTGAGGCTATCCTTCGGGCGAAGAAGGCGGAGTCCCATGCCAGGCAGTGACACAAACATCATCAAGCCCGTGTCAATCGGAGGCTGCACCGTCGGTCCGGGGTCCCCGGCGTTTATCGTTGCGGAGGCCGGCGTCAACCATGACGGCTCGGTGGACAAGGCGATCGAGCTGGTGGAGGCAGCCGCAGCCTGCGGCGCGAGCGCCATCAAGTTTCAGCTATTTAGAGCAGATGATCTGACGACGTCGACGGCTCCGACAGCCGGTTACCAGAAGAAGGCCTGTGGGGAATCGTCGCAGCGGGCGATGCTCGCGCGCCTCGAGCTGTCGATCGACGATTTCGCCCGCATAAGGAGCCACTGTGCGAGTCGGTCGATCCTGTTTATGGTTACACCGTTCTCTCTGAAGGACGTCCGCCACGCGACGAAGCTGGATACTTGTGCCGTCAAGATCGCTTCGACCGACCTGACGAACAGCTCGCTCTTGCAGGCGGCTGGGGCGACGGGCTTGCCGATGATCGTGTCGACAGGGGCTGCAACATACCGGGAGATAAGTGACGCAGTTACAGAGCTTGGCCGCCTGGGCGTGTCGAACCGGCTTGTCGTGCTGCATTGCGTGAGCAGCTATCCCGCGCCGATTGAGGCTGCCAATCTCTGGGCGATCCGCACTTTGACAGAAAGGCTTGGCCTTCCGTGTGGGCTGAGCGATCATACCATCTCGACGCTTACGGGCAGTTGGGCGGTCGCTTGCGGCGCGTGCCTGCTCGAGAAGCACTTTACGTTTGATCGCGGGGCAAAAGGACCCGACCACGCCCTGTCGCTGACGCCCGACGAGCTCTCGGAGTACATCTCAGTCGTGCGGGAGGCGGAGCGGGCGCTGGGCAGCGGTAAACCGGGGATGACCGATCTGGAATCGCAAGTGCGGCTCGTTGCCAGAAAAAGCGTCGTATCCGCCGTTGACATACACGCCGGCACGACAATCACGCGCGAGATGCTGACGTTGAAAAGACCGGGCAGCGGGATAGCTCCCAACGAGCTGGAAAGAATCGTCGGTCGCACGTCGGCTGACGACATCCCGCGCGATACGGTGCTTTGCTGGGACATGCTCAGATGACCAAGCTCAAGCGCACCAGGCGCCGCCGCATAGCCGTCGTTACGGGCACTCGCGCGGAGTACGGGCTGATGCAATCGCTGATGAAGGCGATCCGCAAGCACCCGCGCCTCTCCCTGCAGCTCGTCGTGACGGGTATCCACCTGATCCGCAAGTTCGGGTATACCGTAGACGAGATCGTCGGCGACGGCTGGCGAGTCGATGCCCGGGTCCGCATGCAGACCGGAAACGACGACCCAACCGATCAGGCTGTCGGTCTGGGACGCGGGGTTGCAGGTATTTCAAGGTTCCTTCAGGAAGCTAAAACGGACATCGTAGTCGTCCTCGGGGACCGGATCGAGGCAACAGCCGGCGCGCTGGCAGCCACTACCACGGGCCGACTGCTCGCGCATATCCACGGCGGCGACGTCGCCCGGGGCGACTTCGACGATCCGCTCCGCAACGCGATCACCAAGCTGGCCCACGTACACTTCACAGCCACACGCGCTTCGACACGACGCGTTTTGCGCATGGGAGAAGACCCCGGTCGTGTTCACTGCGTAGGCGCGCCTGGGCTCGATCGACTCTACGAGCTGGTCGCGGAGACTTATCCTCGCAAAGGGACCAGGATTCGCTCAGACCAGGCGCTGGTCGTCCATCACGCCTGCGGAAGATCTTCGGCTCGCGAACGTCGCACTATGCGCGCGCTGCTTCGTGCCGTCGGCTCTTTGGGGCTTGTGCCGGCAATCATCTATCCCAACAGCGACAGGGGTCACGTGGGCATTCTCGAAGCAATCGACGCCCACCGTCGTGCTGGTCCGATAAATGAGTCGGCCACGGTTCGCTCGCTGGATCGCGATGCGTATCTAAGAAGGTTGATGGAGGTCGACGTCCTGGTGGGTAACTCGTCAAGCGGGATCATCGAGGCAGCCGTCGCCGGAACGCCGGCGGTCAACGTGGGCCCCCGCCAGCAGGGACGCGAGAGGAGCGGGAAATGCGTAATCGACGCCGACGAGACCTTCGAGTCGATTCGATCAGCCACCCGGCGGGCGCTTGCGATGCGTCCGAAAACCGGGGCGACGACGGCGTATGGCTCCGGGGGCGCAGGTGCTCTGATGGCGGATATCCTGGCCAAGGTGCCTCTTGATGACGCCTTTCGTCTGAAGCCCTCCATGTTCTAGGACCCGGCAGGATGCAATCTAATCCGCCGCTTGCTCCGTGACGATATCCTTGCGGTAAGCACCGACTGAACGTCAACACCGACAGCTCACAGGAGCCGAGGAAGAACATGCCAGTACAAGCACCCGATAAGAGCAAAGAGATCGTCGACAAGACTCTGGCGGCTATTGGTGACATCGCCACCCTACCCGAAGTGACGATCAAGATTATCGAGATCGTCGAGGACCCCAAGAGCACTGCCCGAGACCTGCACGCGGTGATCAAGAACGATCCCGCACTGTCGGTGAAGGTGCTCAAGGTGGTGAACTCCGCCTTCTACGGTCTTCCCGGACAGGTGGCCAGTGTCGATCGGGCGATCATCCTTCTCGGTCTTTCCGCCGTCAAGAACATCGCCATCGCCGCATCCATCGCCAGGCTCTTCAAAGGCAAACGGATATCCGAGCACTTCAGTGCCGCCGACCTATGGCGTCACAACGTAGCCGTCTCGGTGGCAGCTAAATCCATCGCCAAGTGTTCGCCCCACCCGGTGATGCCCGACGAGATTTTCGTTGCGGGACTGATCCATGACCTCGGTTTGCTGATCGAGCGCCAGGCGTTTCCCGATCACTTCTCTCAGATCATCGATCGTTGCTCCAACAGCGGCGAGAGCTTCATCGCAGTCGAGCTCGAGACCATAGGCGCCGACCACCAGGCGTTTGGCGCGGGACTTGCCACCAAGTGGAAGTTCCCCCGTCATCTGCGGGCAGCCGTCGGTTTCCACCACAATCCGGAGAGCCTCAGCCAGGAAGTGAAGGGAATGGGCACGGTCATTCAAGTTGCCGACGTCCTTTGCAGCAATGAGAAACTGGGCTTCTATCTGACCGGAGTGGGCGGCGAGATTACCGACGAAGCGATCGACTTGCTCGGCATCACTCGTGAACAGCTCGAGGAGATTCGCGAAACTCTGCCCAGCCAGGTCGCTGACGCTGAGGTCGCTCTGAAGTGACGGTCTCCCAGACCCGTTCGCAACTCCATCCGATCCGGGGCGTACGCTGCTTCCATGTGGTCTTGGTCAAACGTCGTGGTACGGGCGGCTCATCCGTTTGTGCATCGTTCTGCGAAGACTCCGACCCCACGCTGCCAGTGGCACCCAAGATGCTTGCGTATCGCCGCTAATAGTACAACCAAATCCAAACGCAGTGTTCGGAACCAGGAAACTCGCGGACTACACCAGCGATTGAACACTGCGATTGGATAGAGCTTGCTCCTGGATAGTAACTATGGCGCCTCTGCAAACGGGGAGGGATTCGCCCGAGAGCGTCGCCCTCCCCGCGTCGTTTCCGATGGCCTGACAGCCGGTCTAGAGCAAGCCCTAGAACAAGTTCCATTTTGTCGTAGCGTCGGGAGGTCGATTTCTTCTTGAGAAACTTCTAGTCCGGACGCTACAAGATGGTTGAAACTGCTATAGTGCTTCGGCAACCTTCATTCTGCGGGTTGCATCAAGTGGGTGGCCCATGGCTTTAGCCTTGGGGGACACGATTCAGCGCGGCAATCGCATCCCCCACCTCTAAAGAGGTGGGCCACCCAACCCGCAGATTCAGGAGTGACGGTGCACTAGTTTTGTGTGGCGGTCGAACGGTGCTTTCCTTCCCAGCGGTACAGGCAACCTACCGCGGTAGAAAAACCGAAAACGCTCTACTTCCGCTTGCCCCATAGCTTAGCGAGTTCGATAAGCACCTTCACTGAAGTCTCCATCTGTTCCAGACAGGCGAACTCGAGCTCGGAATGGAAGTTGTGCATGCCGACCGACATGTTGGGGGTGGGCAGACCCATTTCGCTGAGTCGCGAACCGTCCGTTCCGCCGCGGATAGACTCGAACTTGGGCGTAATACCCGCATTCTTGAAGGCCTGTTCCGCAAGCTTAACGGCGCTGGGCTCCTTCGCCAGGTGCTCGAGCATGTTGCGATACTGCTTGACGACCTTGACGGCGACCTTTGCCCTGGGAAACTCGTCTTCGATGGACTTCGCAGCCGCCCTCAGTATCTTTGCCTGCTCCTTCAGGTCAGCCGTCACGAAGCTACGCAGCAGAATGCGGATCTTCACCTCGGGCACCCCGCCTTCGATCACGTAAGGATGCATGAACTGCTGTTTGCCGCTGGTGGTCTCAGGCGCCATCGTGTGCCATGGAATCCGCTCGAGGAATTGACCCGCGAGGCGGATTGCGTTGATCATCTTGCCGGTAGCTAGACCTGGATGGATGTTACGCCCCGTAATGGTGACGGTGGCCATGTCAGCGGAGAAGGTTTCGTTTTCGAGCCCGCCCTCGTCTTCACCGTCGAGAGTGTAGGCGACCTTCGCCTTGATTTTCTTGATGTCGACCTTGTCGCATCCGCGCCCGACCTCTTCGTCACAGGTGAAGACGACACGAATAGGGCCGTGCTTGATCCGGTTGTTCTTCATCAACTCAGCCGCCGCCGTCATAATCACCGCGACGCCGGCTTTGTCATCGGCGCCCAGCAGGGTAGTGCCATCGGATGTGATGATTGTCTTGCCTTTGAGTTGTTCGAGCTGCGGCGCGTCAGCCACCCTTATGACCTTGCTCTTGTCGCCGGGCAGGACGATGTCCTTGCCGTTGTACTTCTTGTGGATTATGGGCTTTACGTTCTTGCCGGAGGCATCGGGCGAAGTGTCTTGGTGTGCAAGCCAGGCGATGGTCGGCGCTTTCGTGACGTTGCTCGGAATCGTACCCATGACGATTCCATATTTATCCATGCTGACATCGCAAAGCCCAAGGTCCTCCATTTCACCGACGAGCATTCGTCCCAGGTCCTTCTGGCCGGGTGAGCTGGGGTAATCTTTGGTGTCTTCTACGGCGGTCGTCTCCACCTTCACGTATCGGGTAAACCGATCTAGCAGCGTATCCACGAGTGTTCCTCCACAAAAACGGTGACTTAGTCTCTGTTCCACCGCCGCGAGAATCGACGCCCTGCCGATCCGCGCGGACGCGGTTGGTCGTGTCCATTCCACTTGCAGTTTGTACGGTCTTGGAACTCCCGACGCAACTCCCAAAGATGTCGTTCCCGATCCGAGTGGCACGTCGGTCCCCCACTGCTGGAGGGATGGGGGACCATCCTTGTGGAGGGAGAGAGGCCCTCAAGCTGGCGAATGGTGTCCCCCACGGCTAAAGCCATGGGCCACCCGTCACCCGTCGCAGCGGAACCTGTCGGGTGGCCCACCGTCTCTGGAGGTGGGGGAGGCGATTATTCCACAGCCGGACGACGTTCTTCCCCGGCTCGGCCTTCTCACCAGATGAAAACGTGACGGGGCTTGTATCGTGGCAGCTTGGATGGTATTCGTTGTCCATTCTCTCGTTCGTCGTGGAGCTTACCGGGCATGTTTTTCATCTGGAGTTCTTTCAGAGTCATGGGGATTTGCCTCGCGCTCGTGCTTATTGGCATGATGGTCCTGCCGGGGCACATTGTCTCGATCATCGTGGGCTTCCTGGCTGTGGTTGGCGGAATTGTGTGGATCTTCAGCACTCTCGTCTCGGGCATCCTCTCTATCGTGGTCGGTGTTGGGCTTATCGTGTTCGGGGTGATGTGGCGTGTTCGTCTTGATCGAGAAGAGAACCGTGCCGGCGAGGAGACGGTTGAGAGGATGCGCCGTAACAATACGGTGTACATACCGCCAGATGACCCGCCGTAAGCCGACATTCGCCGGCTGGCGTTTGGTGTATCGTATGTCGTACCGCTGACCTGTACCCCCATGGACGAAAGCGACATGAAGACTACAGCGTTCCTACTGGTGACAATCGGATGTGTGACCGCGGTGCTGGCAGAGGATGTGCCCGAGCAGTCTGCCGCAATCGCATCGAACCAGTTTAAGCCGGGCGCTGATGCGCTTGATGAAGCTCTGGCGCTTGTCGGGATTAGCCGGGCTGATCTGGGCTGGGCGCCAAAAGGCTGGTGGAGAAATTTCCCGCAGGTACCCTACAAGCTGCGAGCGTTCGACTCCCTATTCTGCGAGCCTCTCGATTCGATCACGTTCGCCCGTGCGCTGGCGCAGAGTGCGTGGGTAAGGCTCGATCCGGACAAGCTCGACGAAGATCAGGCCCGCAGCATCCGCAACCTATACAGCGCCGTGCACGAGCTTGGGGTCAACCCCAAGTTCGGCGGTCTTCGAGGGTATTGCCCCAACCTGTTCGCCGAGGACATCCCACTCGCCGAGGCTGTGCTGATGCTGACCCGGGCCGCCGACCGCCCGACGCGGATATCGACTTTCGGCATGGAGCTGCCCTACCCCACCGTCACCGAGGACTTGGCAGACAAGGCATCGGTCTTGCCTGAGGGCGTCGGGCCGATCATAGGCCGGCTGATCGTCAACATCATCGACGCTCACTACTGGGCGGAGCTTGCCTTTCGCAAGGTCGACCCGGCTGATCGCCTCGTCGTCTCTCGCCGCTACAACTTTGGCGATGAGATGACCGACGCATACGACTACTGCCCCGAGGTGGACGACGTCGCCCGAGTGTTGGACGAGGCTTCGCTGTGGTATGCAGGTGGGAAATGCGTGCAGGCAATGGATGATGCGCGCGTGGCACTTAAAGCGTTATCGATAGAAGAGATGCCCGAATTCTCATTCGATTGGGAAACGCCGTGGGGCTGGATTCGCATCCGCGGAGGTGGGAATGACTTGGTTAGCGGCAAGAACTCGCTGTTGATCGTCGACCTGGGAGGCAATGACACCTATAGCGGAGAGGTGGCGGCTTCCACCGCCCATCGCCCGATATCCCTGCTGATCGACATGGAAGGTGACGACCGCTACATCTCTGACGAGCCCGCGCAGGGAGCGGGTCTGTGCGGGGTCGGCATCTTGATTGACCAGACCGGCAACGACAGGTACCAGGCTCGCCGCTATGCCCAGGGCGCCGGCCAATTCGGGCTCGGGCTTCTGGCGGACCTCGGCGGTAATGACGAGTATTTCAACCGATTCAGCGGACAGGGATGCGGATACTTCGGCGTTGGATTGCTCTTCGACACCGCAGGCAACGATAAGTACACGATCTGGGGTGACGGGCAAGGGCTCGGCGGTGCAGGCGGCGGTATCGGCGTCCTGGCGGATCGCTGCGGGAATGACAGGTACACAGCCACCCGCGAGCATTCCGTCACAAGAAGGCCTTCCTACCACTCGCCGGACAACGATGTCTGCGTCTCCAACGCACAGGGATGCGGTATGGGTCGTCGCGGCGATGGTGGCGATGGTCATTCCTGGGCCGGCGGAATCGGGGCATTGCTCGACAGCCAGGGTGACGACGTCTACACATCGGGCAACTGGTGCATGGGCACCGGGTATTGGTTCGGCGTGGGCGTCTTGCACGACCGAAGCGGAAACGACGAGTATCACGGCGTAGCCTACTCCCAGGGAAGCGGTGCTCACTTCTGCGTCGGCGTGATGGTCGATGAGACCGGCGATGACAGACATCTGACGGAGGAGAACTCCCACATCTCCCTTGCTTGGGGTCACGACTTCACGGTGGCTGTTCTGCTCGACGCGAGCGGTAACGACGTGTACAGCGTCGACGACAGCGGTATGGCGTACTCGATCAACCGCAGCGTGGCTTTGCTGCTCGACCTTGCCGGTGATGACACCTACAAGACCAAGAAGGTCCCACGCCCGGGATTCGCGAAAGAGGAGCCCAGATTCCGTGAGAAAGACGGCGTCGTGAGTTACTTCGCCGACACCACTTCGATCGGCCTGTTTCTCGATATCGGCGGTGTTGATACGTATTGGGGAGACCTGAAGAACAACCACCACTGGCTCGACGACCCGGAGTCGCCAAACTGGAAGGACCGCAACTTCTCCGTGGGCGTCGACCGTGAGCGGGGAGACACGAATCTTCTGCCGACACCTCAGAAGGCTCCGTCGCGGTTGGCCGATGATCGGGAGTAGGCCCCGCCGTTGCTGAGAACCGGTCCGACACTACGCAATTGATGGATGGGTGGCCCATGGCTTTAGCCGTGGGGGACACGAATCAGAGATTGGTGCGTCCGGGACGCACCCTACACACTGTTTCCGCCTGAAGCCTGGTAGGGTCCGCTGTGCGGACCATTTTGGGGACGGTTGAATAAGCCGGTCGGTCCGCACAGCGGACCCTACCGGTCTTAGCGCAGACGCTGTCGCCGCCGTAGACGCTGTCGCTAGTTCGACAGCCTCTCGTCACGACTGTCGCCCGTGACGCGCGCTGTTCCATTGCACAGTCTCGCATAGCTGTAACCATGTCGACCGTCTCATATGCAATGTAAGTCTTTGTACGGCTTTGTTGCCCGAGATGAACACACAATCTACAATCCCTTCCTGCCGCCTATGATAGAAACTGACCCAAGCCCAAGGAGATCCGAGATGCAGCGATCGTTTCGCATGGCCTTCATCGTGATTACTGCTTGTCTGCCCGCCGTAGCCCTTGTCGGTTGCGCTACCGGACATGCCGGCAAGTCGTCCAAGAAGATCAAGATAACCAAACTGGACGAGCTTCCACAGCACACTTACCCGGTCTCTGTGAAGGCATCGGAAATGGTCAAGTCGGCTGACAAGATCGCCAGGCTGGCCCAGAAGGTCCGCAGCGATGTCGAAGGCGATCTGGCCACCTACGAGATCAACGACGCCACCACGCTGAAACGACTGTATGGCACGCTGCTGCAGATCGACCTGATCGAGAATAAGTACGACAGCGCGCTGTCGCGCTTCGAACAGATCCGGGGGCTGGAGGACAAGGAAGCCAGCAAGCTGACGACGGGACTCGTCACCAAGGCAGCCATCGCCGCCCGACGCGAGGCGGGTCGCGGCGCCGGCGCGGCGACGTACAAGCGTGCCTTTCGCCGATACCTGGATGCCCTGCTGGCTGAGCTTCCATGGGATGTCGTCGGGGACACCATCAAAGAGAACAAAGGCCGGCAGGAGATCTTCAGCGAAACGTTCTTCATGGGTTTGGTGCAGGCACAGATGGACCCCGTGGTTGAGCAGACCGGCGAGTTGAACGCGGATTTAGCTTCTGCGGTGCTCAGCATCCATTACCGAATGAAAGAGCGTTTGCCGCTGAGGGATGATACAATCGCTGCCTACCAGAAGATGATCGACGACAACAAAGTGGCCAGGAAACCCGATATCTGGGCGGCCAGAACCGTCACCCTCTCACAACACCAGAACCTCAACCCCGTGCTGATGGCCGTGTGGGACTCCGGCACGGACGTGAAGGTGTTTGAGGACTTCCTCTGGACCAACCCGCAAGAGACGCTCAACGGGAAGGACGACGATCACAACGGCTATATCGACGACGTCCACGGCATCGCCTACGACATCCACGCAAGACGTACGACCGGTCTCCTGTGCGGGCTTGGGAGTGCGGCCGATCGCCTGCCCGATGTGATGAGCCATATGAAGGGCTTCATGGACCTCCTATCAGCCATCGACAGCCCCGAGGCGTCGGCTTTGAAACAGCATCTGGCTGGGCTCGATCCCGGCAGCGTGGAAGGGTTCATTGAAGACTTGGGTCTGGCCGGCAACTACGCTCACGGTACACACGTCGCCGGACTGATGGTCGATGGCAACCCCTTCGCGCGCCTGTTGATCGCCCGGCTCAGCTACGACCACAACATCCCGCCCGTCGCCCGCACCGCTGACTGGGGCAAACGTGACGGCGCCAAGTGTCGTGACACCGTGGCGTACTTCCAGAAGCAAGGTGTGCGCGTTGTCAACATGAGTTGGGGTGAAGCCCTCGCTGACGCGGAAAGCTCACTCGAGCAAAACGGCATCGGCGACAGCGCCGAACAGCGCCGAGCAATGGCTCGCGAAGTCTTCGGTTACCAGAAAGAAGGGCTCTACGAAGCTATCAAAGGTGCTCCCGACATCCTGTTCGTCTGCGCCGCGGGCAACGCCGACAACGACGTCGAGTTCGAGGAGCACATCGCCTCTTCGTTCGACCTGCCGAACCTGTTGGTCGTGGGGGCGGTCGACCAGGCCGGTGACCCCACCTCGTTCACCAGCTTCGGTGGGACCGTTCAGGTTTATGCCAACGGCTTCGAGGTCGACAGCTACGTGCCCGGCGGCAAGCGGATGAAGATGTCGGGTACGTCGATGGCTTCACCGAATGTAGCTAACCTCGCCGGCAAGATTCTCGCAACCAGCCCGAAGCTCACCCCGCCACAAGTGATCGCCCTTATCAAGAAAGGCGCCGACATGAGAACCACCGGTGAAACGGCGCTGCTGCTGATGAACCCGAAGCGAACACTACAGTTGATGGAATAGGCACGGGGCCGAGTTTCGTCGAATTTCGCCAAGACCTGGTTATGTACGGCCATCCCGCCGGACTGCCTGCAACGCATCTGGCCCACCGCGCGCGCCGCTGGCCGCTACCGGCCAATCTGGGCGAACAGCCTATCGACGGCAACCCGCACGATGGGGACTGTAAGTGCATGACAGGAAAGGTGTTATCCTGGAAACGGGGGCGACTTTCGGCCAACGGCATCAGATGTGCTACCGGACTAGCGAAGGAAGGTTGCGCGCCTGTGGCGGCAAAGGCGCGGGGCTGATAGTTTGCCGGATCGCCGAGGACAAACGCCAGAGCAGTCTTGCGATGTCGATCGGTGACTGGACTACAAGGAGAGAGTCACATCTAACGCCGGCGTAGAAGCCGGTCAACATGTAGGGGGCGGACAGTTATGAACCACACACGATTGATCCCTTTGGTTGCTCTGGTGGTCTGTTGGGCTTCGTCGGTCTTGGCCGACGCACCGCTGGTTTTCTGCACTGGGTACGCCTGCGGCGGTGATGCGTCAACGGCATACGCCTATGAGGTTGATTCGGTCAGTTATCCCATGATGGAGTTCCGTGTTGGGACCAACGATCTGAACCCGGAGCACTACACTAATGTTCTGGTGCCACCAGGTTGGCACTTTGCTGTGGAGGATGTCCCCACGATGCACGCCCACGGCACGCACACGCCGCATGGCGAGGTTTCGCCCGGTCCGTGCTGGTGCCTGACTGCGGGCAGTGTGCACTGGTGGGCTGAGGATTCGGCGTTACCCGTCGAGATGTTCACTTTCGGGTTCGACCATCCGTCGTCCAGTGAAGACGTTCACTGGGAGCTGGCGACCCGCCGCGAAGGTCCACCGCCGCAGGACTACACGTTCTATCCCTTCTGGGACAGTCCCGTGGGCTGGGGTACGGGGCCTTTGCACGGTCCCTTAAGCGCGACCGAGTATTGCTGGTCGAACGATGATTGCGCCGAGACCGACTACTGCTTCTTCCATGTTTGCGCGGCAGAGACGGGCGTCTGCCTGCCCCGGCCTGAAGGATGTCCGGATGTCTGGGAACCGGTTTGCGGATGTGACGGTGTGACGTATGGCAACGCCTGTGAGGCTGCGATGGCCGGGATGAGCGTGGATTATGAAGGCGAATGCGAAGAACAGTATTGTTGGTCGAACGATGATTGCGCCGAGACCGACTACTGCTTCTTCCATGTTTGCGCGGCAGAGACGGGCGTCTGCCTGCCTCGGCCTGAAGGATGTCCGGATGTCTGGGAACCGGTTTGCGGATGTGACGGTGTGACGTATGGCAACGCCTGTGAGGCTGCGATGGCCGGGATGAGCGTGGATTATGAAGGCGCATGCGAGGGCGAGTTGTGTTGGCAGAACCAAGACTGCGGAGAACCCGGGTATTGCTTCCTCGAAGAGTGCGAGGATGAGACCGGCGTTTGCATGCTAAGGCCCGACATCTGTCCGCCGCTATGGGAACCGGTGTGTGGATGCGATGGGCTGACCTACGCAAACTGGTGCACGGCTGCGGTAGCGGGCGTCAGTATTGATCACTGGGGCGCGTGTGAGGGCACACTCTGCTGGGATAACATGGACTGCGGCGAGAGCGCGTATTGCTTCTTTGAGCAATGCGCCATGGAGACCGGTGTCTGCATGCTCAGGCCCGAGGCCTGCCCTGAGGTTTGGGATCCTGTCTGCGGATGTGACGGTGTGACGTATGGCAACGCCTGTGAGGCTGCGATGGCAGGGATGAGCGTGGACTATGAAGGCGAATGCGAAGAGCAGTATTGCTGGTCGAACGATGATTGCGCTGAGACCGACTACTGCTTCTTCCATGTTTGCGCGGCAGAGACGGGCGTCTGCCTGCCCCGACCTGAAGGATGTCCGGATGTCTGGGAACCGGTTTGCGGATGTGATGGTGTGACATACGGCAACGCGTGTGAGGCTGCGATGGCCGGCATGAGCGTGGACTATGAAGGCGCTTGCGAAGGCGAATCGTGTTGGACGAGCAACGACTGTGTCTACACTGAAGACCTCTACTGCATGAAGGAACCAGGTGATTGCACGGACTTTGGGGTTTGCACACAACGCCCGTGGCCTTGCCCGGAATACTACGATCCGGTCTGTGGTTGTGACGGGACGACATATGAGAACGAGTGCTGGGCGGCGGCGGCTGGAGTGAGCATAGCTTACTACGGCTCTTGCGAATATTGTTATCTTCACGAGCACTGCGCTCCGGATCAGTATTGCTTCTTCGCTGACTGCGACCTGGAGACCGGCTCCTGCATGCCACAGCCTGAGTCTTGCCCGTATTACTACGACCCGGTTTGCGGGTGCGATGGTGAGACATATGCCAATGCCTGTTTGGCGGCAGTCAGCGGCGTCAGCATCGCCTACGATGCATACTGCCTGTCAGGTGATCTGGACCTGGATGGAGATGTAGACCTCAACGACTACCGGGCATTTTTCGCTTGCATGCAGGGCCCCGATCAGGGAATGCCGCTTCCCTGCTCGGCTGCGGACTTCGATGGTGACATTGACGTGGATCTGGAGGATTTCCAGCTCTTCGAAGTGTGTTTCGGGGCTGTTGCGGCACGTATCGGGCAGTAACCCAAACATCGGGTGCAAGGTGGGGTTGGGCGGCAAGCCTTGGTCCTCATGTGAGGAAGCATGGTTGTATCCGTGTTTTCTTGCATGGGGACCCTCTTATTTGCTATCATGGAAGCTGTCGGGTTTGACGTGGACCGGAAAAGACCATGCCGAAGCTTGCCCGGTTCAACTCGGCGAAGGGACTCGGGAGATGAGATCACCGCACGGTGTAGTTGTGCCGCTGGTGTTTGCGGGATTCGTTCTCGCCACCTGTTGTTTTGCCGATGCAATTCCAGCGGATCAGATGGAAGTCTATGTGCTGGACGCGACGTCGGCTCGCGTCATCTACGACGGGACTGATGCCGCTATCCGTCGAACCGATGCCGACGGCGAAGAGGTACCGGTGGACATGAGTCTGCCGGAGTTTGTGATGGCGCGCTTCGGGCCCTGGGCACCTCTTGATCCCTACCTCGACCTCTACGACGGAGTTTACCAGGACGATGGCATCTTCTTGTGCGTGGAGGTGCTTTTTGAGGGCTTGGTCAATCCTCCGGGTCCGACGGCTGAGACGTTTGATCCGACTCTGCATGGTCCTTGCCCGGTATTCGGATTTGTGGAGTTTGACATAGATGACAACGTTGACACCGGCGGCGAGATGGAGGCGCCCGAGTTTCGTTACCTCTCCAACGTCGCCAGATACGGGGGCATGCCCGTGGGTCCTGAGTTTGTGGGACGAGTCAGCACGGACGGGCAGGACTCGGATATGGCGTATGACACTGAGCCATGGATAGATCGCAGCGGCGAGGAGTTTCATCTGGCGCTGTTCGCGGAACATACCACCGGTATTGTTGATCTGAACGGCAATCAGGATGTTATCTTCGACGAGGGCGAGACGTGGATTTTGGAAGGACATTTCTGGCATCGGGCTCACGGCTTCGATATCTTCGCCTACATGGGCGGTTATGAACCGCTGGTCGAACTGAGGTTTGCCCACAGCATGGGCAGAGACGCCACGACGGTCACTCTGGTCTATCCGCTAACCAACGAAGCCTACGCGCTGGCGACCGGGCAGGATCCGTCCGGTGAGGACTTCGACGACTTCAACGCTAATTCCATCCACGAAGCTCTATGGAACCTCCATTTCAGCGCGCTTAACCCGGTGTTGCCCGGTCATCCGTACGAACCTCTCATCCTCGGATGGGCTGATCTAAACCCGGACGACTACATGAACCCTCGGGCATGGCGGCCGACGTTTCTGTTCTCGACGGTGTTGGAGGAGTTCTGGTTGTTTGGCGGTTTCTACTCTCATGTCGACATCTGGCCCAACGTTGTAGAGGGCGATTTCAACGGGGACGGCTTGGCCGGCGACAGTGATGCCGCAATGGTGGCGGACTTCGTTCAGCAACACGATGGTGATCCGTCCTACGATGCCGACGGCGTGGACAACGGTGTGATCGAGGTGGCCGGCTTTGCGGTGCGGTTCAGCATCTATGATGTGGACTACAACGGAATCATCGACGACTACGATCGGACGTTTTCCCTGCAGGAGCCGGGGGATTACAACAATGATCAGGACGTTGATTTTCAGGATTTTGCAGCCATGCAGCGTTGCTTTGCGGTCGAGCAATCCGACGATGGCGACATCATCCGTGTCGGCTGCATCGACGCTTTCGACCTTGACGAAGACGAGGACATTGATATCGAGGATTTTGATCTTTGGGCTCGGCTGATGACGGGGCCTTGAGGGGAGTTACGTTCCGGCATGCGCGAGACGACGCCAGCAAGCGCGATTCTACCAAACCGGTCTACGGCTGGGGTAGGGGCGTTTACGCTCATAGAGCTTCTGGTGGTGATATCCATCATGGCAATTCTGATGAGCATCCTCGTCCCGGCGCTGGTTTCGGTGAGCAATGAAGCCCGGTCTTTCGTGTGCATGGACCACATGCGGGAGGTCGCGGTTGAGTTTCGTTTCTTCGCCGACCATAACACCTGCCGTGATCGGGGCGACAGCGCTCGTTTGTTCGGCAGACGTTTCAGCGCTATGGACTTCCAGGAGAGCCTCTACGAGACCTGCGAATTCTGGTCGCAGGACGGCGCGCTGCCTCGTGACCGAGAGTTCTACAGGTCCGGTAAAAAACCGGTCATGTGTCCCGCCGGTCCCGATGAGTTGGCGCGTTTCCACGGTCACGCCGTCAGCAGTCTGACGCAAGGCGGTGTCGGCCCCAAGAAGGAGGTCAGCTACGCTATGAACCGTCGCCTGATCCGGGCACCGGTGACGGTTTCCGACCCGCCGATTCCCGTGGATTGCTTTGTAACCATCAGCGAGCGGATTCTCGATCATCCGCATGTTCCGCTGCTGTTCGATGTTGACGCCGAGGAGGCTCTGCTGGCGGGCGAGGGGCCTTTCTTCTCCGCGCCGCCGTCGCCCAGCGGCGAGCCCAGCGTTTACGACAACGACCGCTACTGGTTCCCCTCAAAGAGACATCGCGGCAGAATGTCCGTGGGCTTCGTCGGTGGTCACGTCGCTTCGATACGCGACCCGCTGTCCGACCCAAGCTGGGACTGGGACTACCACCCAGGGATTCACGGTCATCCCTGATTGATCGCTTGACAAACCCACCGAACCGACACATCAAAGGGCTATCCTGAAGCGTTTCGGACCATACTGAGGCCTGCGGGTCTGAAGATCCTCGCGGAACAGTTACCCTCGGACGCTACGACAGGACAAAGCTCGCTTCAGGTGGCGGACGCTTGTACCATGAGCTTACAGAACCGATTCAGGCTGCTTCTTGCCATCTTCGGCGTTTCCGTGGTGGCCAACGTGCTCGTCTCCGTCTGGTGCATTCACACCTACGTGGGTGAAGCGACCAGCCGTTTCGAGCTTCTGATGTTCAGTTTGCGCGATACCGACCAGGTGCGTCGCCTGATCGATGACCTGACGACTGATCTTCGGCAGCGACCCACGCGCAGCGTGAAGGATACCCGGTATCGCATGCTCACCAGGAAGGTGGTCCAGTTCATCGACGAGCTTCCGATCAGCGATGGAGGTATTCCGGATGATGCCCGGCGCGAACGTCTGAGGGAACTCGCCACCGATCTCGGCGAGCAAAGCGAACTGTACGCCGAGCTTCTGGACAGCGGACAGTCGGCAAAAGCCCAGGAGGTCCTCTCCCGCCAGATCATCGATGAATGCGCAAGACCGATGCAGCGGATTCTGGCGGGTATCACTCTGGACGGAAACACGGAGCTGGGCAGAGCCTCTTCGGATGTGGGCAACAAGGAGGCCGTCGTCACCGCTATTTTGACACTCAACGCCGTGGCTGCATTTCTTCTGGCAGCCGCCGGCGTACACCTGGTGCGGAACTGGGTGCTCAAACCGGTGGCAGCCCTCAAGTCAGCAGCCGAGCAGCACGCTTTGGGCAACCTGGAATACCGCATCGAGCAGGTCACCGCAGACGAGCTTGGTATGCTCTCCCGCGAGGTGAACCGGATGGCGGATTCTCTGATCGAAATCCAGCGACGCCTGTTGGAGCAGGAGCGCATGGCTGCCATAGGTGAAGTGACCTCGACGGTCGCACACAACATCCGCAACCCTCTGGCTGGTATTCGCGCGCTGGCCCAGTCGTCGATGAATGACCTTCCGGAAGCCAGCGACGTAGCTTCTCGCCAGGCGGAGATCGTGAAGGTGGTGAGTTCCCTGAACCGCTGGCTTCGGGAATTGCTCCAGATCAACCAGCCGATCGAGCTTCATTGCCGCCCCGCGAGTGTGGCTGATCTTGTCGATCGGGTGACCGGTATCCTGCAGACCAGCACCGAGCGTCGAGGCGTTCACTTTGCGGTGGACGAAGTCTCCTCCGATTACATAGCCCAGGTGGACGAGTCGCGTATCGAGCAGGCCCTGCTCACGGTCGTGGTCAATGCCGTGGACGCATCGCCGGCGGGGGCTGGTGTGCGCATCGAGGCCGGTCTTGAGCCGGGGTCGGACTGGATCGCACTGCGGATCATAGACAACGGCTCGGGTATCCCGTCAGAGGTCTTGGGCAAGATCGGATCGCCCTATTTCAGCACCAAGCCCGGGGGTACGGGTATCGGGCTTTACCTTGCCAAGCGGGTGGTTGCGGCTCATGGAGGCAGCGTGGAGTTCCAGAAGAACCCCGCCGGCGGTACAGTAGTTACGCTGCTTCTGCCCGTAGCGACTGATTCGATGGAAGGAGAACACCGGTAGTGGCTACCATTCTGCTGGTCGATGACGAGGTCTCGCTCTTGCACTCGATGAAGCTCCAGCTCTCACGAGCAGGGCACGACTGCCGCACAGCCGAAACGATGGCGGCGGCGGTGGAGGTGTTGAACGAACTCGAGCCGGAGTTGGCGGTTGTGGACATCCGCCTGCCGGACGGCAACGGGCTCGATCTGCTGCGACGCATCCGGGGCGACGGGCGTACGCTTCCTGTCGTGGTATTGACGGCCTTCGGGTCCATCCCCAACGCGGTCAGCGCCATGCGCGACGGAGCTGACGACTACGTCGAGAAACCGATCGACCTCGACCAATTGACGTTCATCGTCGAGCGTAACCTGGAGACCCAGCGGTTGAAGGGGCGCATCGAGCTGTATGAGCGAACCCGTCCCTCGGACGAAAGCTCTCCGGACCTTGTCGGCGGTAGCGACGCGTTTCGAAGCGTGTTGGATTTGGCTGAACGGATTGCTTCTCCCGGCGTGGTGGTCCCGTCAGAGATGCCCACGGTTCTTATCACCGGCGAGACGGGGACCGGCAAGGATGTGTTGGCCCGCCACATTCACGCGAGAAGCCCGCTGGCTTCGCAGCCGTTCGTGCACGTGGATTGTGCGTCACTGCCCCGCGAGCTGATCGGATCGGAGCTTCTGGGGCATGAACGGGGCGCCTTTACCGACGCGAAGTCCACGAAGCGTGGCTTGCTGGAGATTGCCTCCGGAGGCACGCTGTTTCTCAACGAGATCGGGGACCTTCCGCCGGACCTGCAGGCTAAGCTGCTTACCGCCCTGGAGTGCAAGAGCTTTCGCCGCATCGGCGGAACGCGCGACGTCCCCATGAATGTGCGGATCATGGCTGCCACCAACGCCGATCTTCGAGAGAGGGTAGCGGCCAAGACGTTCCGGGAGGACCTCTTCTACCGTCTCAACGTCTTCTCGATACATCTACCGCCGTTGCGCGATCGGGAGGGCGATGTGGCGCTGCTCACCGACCACTTCATTCGCGACTTGCGCAGGAAATACGGGCACCGGTCCGGCGAGGGTGCGGCGCTCACGGACGAAGCCCGACGGGCCCTTGGCGGATACGGTTGGCCCGGAAACGTGCGCGAACTGCTGCACGTTCTGGAACGAGCGTCGCTGTTGGCCCAGGACGGGGTCATTCGCTTCGAGCACCTGGCGTTGAGCCCGCCTACAGCACCCGACCCCAGCACCCCCTCGACCGTCGCGCCGGATTGTACTCTTGCGAATATGGAGCGGAGGATGATCGAGCGGGCAATGCGGGAGACGAGAGGTAACGTCTCTCAAGCCGCTCGCCTTCTGGGCATCACCCGAGGGGCGCTCCGCCGACGCTTGGCCACCGAATCGAAGAACCAGGAGAGTTCGAAAGAGTAATGCTCCTTGCCTCCTGGAGTGAAAGACCACCCGTTGGATTGATGTCAGCCTCGCGGTTGCCACATAGGCTGTTCCGCCGGCAAGTGTTACGCCTTGTAGTCATACCCAGGGGTTGAGAATAGCTGGTCCATAGGGTGCGTTCAGGGGCTCAAAGAGAAGGCCCATCCGTTTCGTACGGATGGGCCTTGTTCTTCAACCGTCGGGTCCATTACCCGGACTCATACTGTGAGTCCTTTTTCCCTGTCCGCCTTTCGGTTAGGGGTACGGGCATGGCCCGTAGTGTTGCTTGACAATGCCGACGTCGACCGGGTCGACTGTCCCATTGCCGCTAAAGTCGCACTGGTCGCACGCCGGGTCGCCGGTGCCTACCGGGCAACCGTAGTGCTGTTTGACTATACCGACGTCTACCGGGTCGACGACCCCGTTGTTGCTGACGTCCCACGGACAGCCCGGAGCCGTGGTCATTAGCTCAAAGGCCATATGCACCGGTGGGAATGGGGGCATCTCATCGCAAAGCCACGGCTGCTTCTCCCAGTTGCCGTAGTCCCAGCAATCATACGGTGTCAAACCGAAGTCGATGACGCGTCCGGTGCACGCTTCCTCGCCCGGTCCTTGTGGTTCAGAGTTGGCCGGACTGGTGTGCCAACCCCAGAAGTGCCCGTCGGGCGTGTTCGGCGATGGCAGATGGTCTGTGTAGACCATCTCGCAAGATGGTTCGACCGCCGTTGACCAGGTTGCTCCGGTGACAGCCTGGATGTCAAGCCAGTACCTGAAACCTAGCGTCTCCCAAAATGCTTCTTGCTGGGCTGGCTGTGATCCGTTCCGCGGATCGCTCTGCGAGCACAACAAACAGCAACGCGACAAGTCAACAACGTATTCATAAACTCCGTGACCGAAGCAATCGCCCATGTCGAGGCCCATTATCGTCACCGCGTCGACAGGCGCGAAGTAGAGACCCAGTGCCGAAGGGATGTCACCGGCCGTATTCTCAGGCGGGCACGGCTCATCGGGGTCAGAGTAGTGGAAGCTGATGATCCAGCCGTCGAGCACGTACGGCCCTGGCTCGTACGGGTAATCCGGCGAGTACATGTCATCCCAATAGCTACCCCACCATCGGAGAGCTTCGATCGGGCGCCCGTCGGAGATGAAGTCGTCCGCCACGACCTTGTTGACCTCATGGTCGGTGACAATGACCCCGAAGGCCATATCGCTGTAGGTGTCATCAGGCCACAGAATGGGCTCCCACTGTCCGCCGTCGAACCTACGGGCGGCCGCACAGAGATCGGGGAACATCTCGCGCCCAGCCTCTTGCCATCTCCATAACGCCGGGTTTGTGGGTTCGACTGCGTGAGCCTCAACGTCCAGGTAGTAGACGGTATCCTGTACATAGGGCCTGGGGTATGGCACATCCGTCACGTACCGGTAGATCATGCTCCCTTCGATGTTGTAGATGCCCGTGGGCTGCTCGATCAACTCGTCGAAGGAAACCGTCATAGCCCAGATTTCATCGCCCGGCAGACACACCGGAGGTACCGGGACGTGTTCATGGAGACTCAGGCGGAACTCGTTTATTCCCGACCCGCGCATCTCCTCCTGCAACGCGTCAAGCTCGTAGTTTCCATACCAGGAAAGCTCGATCACATCACCACTACCACACGCCCAGGCGTCCGCCAGCGTGAGCCAGTGGTATCCGTCGCCATAGTCCCAATCGTGGGCGTTGAGCCCGGGCAGATACTGATCAGGTTCCTGCAGGAACGGGCAAATCGAATAGAGCTGATGCAGCCACAGGTCCGAAGGTGCGTCGAATCCCTCGCCGCCGCCGTGCGGTGGTTGCGTCCACTTCGGTTCGAGCGGATGTTCGGTCGTCAACTGGAAGGCCAAATCCCAGGAGTCTTCCGGTGTCGGCCAGTAAAGCGGCTCGCCTTCGATGTAGACACTCGGTGGGTCAGCCGTCGGCGCAGTGGGATCAAAGAGCCTGACCGCGTCATCGGGAGCGGCTGAATCAGGATCGCGCGGGCGTGTCGTCCAGCCCCAGGGATACTCGGCGACCGCGCCTCCCGGGTAGACGGCTGAGATGCTCATCCAGTAGATATTTTCGCCGGTGCCCTGGTAAAACCACTCGTTGTCGTTGAGATCACACTCGAACTTGAAGCAGGCCTCCGGTGGTGCTTCCGGATCGCGCGGATCGAAGTCCCAGCCCGCAAACTCGATGCTCTCTTCTTCACAGAGAGCTTCCCACAACACGTATCCCGGATGGCTGAAATCTGCATTCACACCGGCTGGCACGTCCGTCCAGACTGCGAGATGGAAGGCGAGCGGGCGCGTCGACGCCGGCGGATACGGCTCGCCCCATCCGATGAACGAGCCCCAGAAATCCACGCCGGTAACCGGCATCTCGCTGGTGCAGCGCCAGTCGTCGGCGGCGATCTGCAGATCCCAGGCGTCGCCGTACACGGACAACTCATCCCATCCGTTGAAGGCGTTTTCAGGAACGTACGCATACGGAGGTTGTGACCATTTCAGAGGATCGGGCGACATATCGGTGGTAAGCCCGAAAGCCATGTCCCAGGAGTGCTCGGGGTCAGGCCAGTAGATCGGGTATCCGCCTCCGATCTCATCCCACGTGGTTCCAGGCGGTGTGTAGAGTTGGTTCGGATTGGGCATTATCACGGCGGCATCCGGAGCCGCGGAGTTATCCGCACGCGGGCGCGTGAGCCATCCCCACGGATTCGGGCCGGGCTCGAGCCCGCAGTAACCAGCATTGACATTCAACCAGTAGATGTTGTTTCCGTCCTCCTGATGGAAGTACTCAAGCGAGTCGAGTGAGTAGTCGAACCGGAAGACGGCTTCGAAATCTTCCATCATTGGGTCATAGGTCCATCCGACGAAGGTCCAATCGTAGTCGAAGGCAAAAATCTCGTGGATCACGACGCCGGGATGGCTGAAGGGCTCACCACTTCCGGCCGGCACGTCCGTCCAGATGAAGATGTGGAAATGATCGAACGGTTCCGGCGGAGGATACGTCTCGCGCCAGCCGTCAAAGGTTCCCCACCAGTGGACGCCCGTCACCGGATAAGGCGTGTCGCAATACCAGTCGTCAGCCACAGTTCTATGGCAGCACGACGAGAACTCGTTCCAACCGTAGGAGACGTTGTCGGGTACGGCGTGAACGGGCGGCTGGTCCCATTTGAGTTCCGGCAGTTCGCAGTACCATTCGGTCCCGTTGTATGTGCAATTCCCATCAGGTTCCCATATGTACCAGTCCCATCCGCCGGCAACACAGGCTTCGGCGCACTGGGCCTCGGTCACAAATCCGCTATCACAGGCAGACTGCCCGTCGAAGGTGTATCACCCACAGCAGGTGGCGTGCGACTGCACAACGGGCACGAACATTACTCCCAACAGACAGATCAGACGTACGATGTTCTTTCTCATGGCATTTCCTCCTGTAAAGACGTCAGAGCCAAATCGTCATTGCGCGCCGGTGCTTCATTCGGCGGATCCTCGTACGGTTCATGAAACACAGTGCAGGTTGCATGGACCATGCCAGAGATCCTCGATGCATCCCGCCATTGGCCGTTTCTTGTGGCGTCACAGATTCCCCGGCGTGTAAGATGTGTCGCTCAATGAAGTTAACGATCATAAACGCGGCCATGTCCTGGCACAGCACCGGCAAGTGAACCCACATCCAGGCTTGCCGTCGATGGAGTTGCCGTGAACGATACATGTTGACCGGCGCCCAGCGGCCAACTTGGATGTCACTGGTGGCGCAGGGCGGCCATTCTCACGGTCGCTCCGCAGCAAGGCATGCTCGCCTGACGAAGAGTGTGGCACTGCGGATCGGCGAAGATCACTCGCGGTTTCCCCTTGGAGGATCAGTGCCCGGGGGTGAAGGGGGCGGCATGGCGGTTCAGGCGAGCCAATCCACGATCAGCAGTTCTCGAACATCCTTGCACAAGCAGCCGAGCTGATCGCCCTTCCGCACCTAGCTGCCATTTGGTGTACATCCCAGACTCCTGGGATCAACGGCGCGAGTCCATCGAGTGTGCAGTTGGCTGATACGTGCACTTCGTCCTGCTGATAGATACACAGGAGACACAGGAACAAGAGTCACAGTATTGGCACTGATCGTATACCAAGAGAGGAATGTCCGGTTTGATTGCCATCATCATCACGTCTCCGACCCGGCTATCTCGATATCACCGTCGGATCCTACCCACTTGCCCCGGGTGGGATTCGTCAGGGTGGCGTTGCCTGTCGTGAGGGTGTTGTCGACAGTGACGAGATCCGCGCCATTCTTACAGCAGTTGTTGTGGACAAGAGCGAGGTATTGCACGGTGAACTCGCAGTTCTCGTCCACATCGCCGCCAGTGACCGAGCCGGTGATGGTCCGTGGGATGATGTCCCAAATGGGCGCGACAGGCAGGTCGCACAAGACCGGCATGTCGTCCCCTCCGGTTGGAGTTGTTCGGATTTCGGTGAACTCACCGAAGACACCGAAGAACGATACGTCGTTTTGCACTCCAAATCAGGGCTGCGCCGCTAGGCCGGCCAAGCTATCGGCACCTGTGCGCAGCACAAACCTCCCCACCCGGGGCAAGGAAGGTCATTGCCCCCACCATGTCTGTGTTTGTCAGAGACGGCGCACCGGTGACAGGTTATTACACAGCCGGCTTTGTGTGCTCCGGGTTCCAGCGTTATCCTATCTTATTGATGGCATACCGTGCAGGTTTGCTTCTGACTCACGGTACGCAAGGATCGTTGAGGACGCTTCGAGGCCCAAGCCATGACTACCACTGCACTCGGCACTTCAACTGGTAAGACGCACGGATCGGACAGTCAACCCCGTTCCCTGGTGACGTCACCTGCGGCGCCCCGATCGAACAAGCTGCTGCTTTGGTGTTTGCTTGTCATTGTGATCATAGCCTGTGTCGCTGTGATCGCATGGTGGGTGGAAAGGGCGAGTGCGGACAAGGAGAAGCTCCTCGCTGTCGACAAGACCGTCCTTGAGCAGCGTAGTTTCGTGGTCTCGCTAAAAGAGAAGGGCGAGCTTCGAGCCGCCAAGTCTGAACAGATCAAATGTGAGGTAGAGGGTCGATCAACGATAATCTCGCTTATCAAGGAGGGCTCCAAGGTCGAGGAGGGTGACCTTCTGGTGGAACTTGCCAGTGACGAGATCGACGAGCGCATCCAGCAACAGGAACTTCAGGAGGCTGCCAAGCTGCTCGCTTATGATTCGGCCAAGACCGAGCTCGAAATCCAAAGAGACCGCAACGCCAGTGACATCCGCAAGGCTGAACTGCAGATCGAACTGATGGGCTTGGCGCTGAAGAAGTACGAGGAGGGTGATTGGACCCAGTCCCTGCGCGACGCGGAGATCGCAATCGAAAGTGCCGAGATAACTCTGCGGCGTGCCAAGGAGGACGCCGAAGCCTCCGAAGAGCTGTTCGAGAAGGAGTACATCACCAAAGCCGAGCACGACGAAGATCAGTTCGCCTACGATCGGGCGAAATGGGACCTGGAAAAGGCCAAGCTGGCCAAGCAGGTTCTCGTCGAGTACACCGACAAGACCGATAGGACGCAGAGACAATCCGACTTGGATGAAGCCATCAAGGAGTGTGAGCGCATCAAGAAGAACGCCGACGCCGAAGAAGCCAAGAGGATCGGCTCACTCGAGGCCAGCGAGAAGGAACTCGCTCTCACGCGAACGCAACTCGAGAAGCTCCGCTGCCAAAAGGAGAAATGCACGATGAGGGCGCCGTCACCGGGATTCGTTGTTTATGGCGACAGCGATCCGCGGCGTTGGTGGGGCGGCGACTCGGGGCAGATCAAGGAAGGCGCCAGTGTCCACGAGAGGCAGGTTCTTATGACCCTGCCCGATAGATCGACGATGGTCGCATCCGTGCGCATCCACGAAGCCAAAACCTCCAAGATCAGAATAGGGCTGCCGGTGGAGATCGAGATCGAAGGCATCCCCGACCAGTTGTTCTCCGGGACCATCACCAAGATCGCTCAGCTTGCAGATTCGCAGAACCGCTGGCTCAACCCGGATCTCAAGGAATACGAAACAGAAATCACGCTGAACGAGTCTCACGAGTTGCTAAAGCCAGGCGGTACTGCCCATACCGAAATCATCATCCAGAAGGTCGAGAACGTTCTGGCAGTCCCGCCTCAATCCGTCTTCATGAAACGCGGACACCGTTTCGTCTTTCGCTATGATCGAGGAGACATTGAGCCTGTCGAGGTAGTGCTTGGTGCTATCGGGACCGAATGGGCGGAAGTGCTTGATGGCGTCAATGTAGGTGATCAGATCCTGCTTGCCCCAAGCGAAGACCAGGAACGTCTGCTGCCCGAGGTCGAGCCCATGCAATTACCGGGTCGCTTGCCGCCGGGAGCCCCGAAAACCGCAGCCAAAAAGCAGCAACACAACCAACCGACCACAACTGACGAGCATAAGTCCGCCGCCACCACGAAGGCGGCCGCCGAGCGCGAAGAACACAACGGCGCAAAGGAGAAACTCGCGGGCAACAGCATTACAAAACTCGCATCCACCAGCGTGAGCGAGAGCCCATCCCCGGAGGAAACCGACTAGAGCAAGTTCTGTTCCGTTGTGGCGTTTGGAAGTCGGTTCTTGCGTGAGGGTCTTACAACCCGAACGCCACACGATGTTTGAGGGTATCGCAAGAGTGGCCACAACCGCCCCCATGACCTCCCTTGTGGATCTGACCAAGGTCTATGGTGAACCCGGAACCGACGTCAGGGTCGAGGCTTTGCGCGGGCTTACAATCGACTTTGTCGACGGCGAGTCGGTAGCGATTTGCGGGCAGAGCGGCTCGGGCAAGAGCACCCTGCTCAACCTCCTGGGGTGTCTCGACAGGCCCACCTCAGGTTCTTACGTGCTAGGCGGTACGGATGTCTCCATCCTCGACGATAATCAGCTCTCCGACATCAGAAGTCGATATATCGGTTTCGTTTTTCAAAGCTTCAACCTGATTCAGCAGCTTACGGTCCTGGAGAACCTCGAGGTGCCCCTCTTCTACCAGGGCTGCTCTCCACAAACCCGACGAGAACGCGCCCGCCGGCTGTCCAAACTGGTCGGCCTGGGTGATCGAGCCAATCACCGCCCCAGCGAGCTTTCCGGTGGCGAACAGCAACGGGCCGCTATCGCCCGGGCGCTGATAAACGACCCGCTGGTCATTCTGGCTGACGAACCCACGGGCAACCTCGATTCCGCGACCGGCGAAGTCATCCTAAGCCTCTTCGACGAGCTTCGTAAGGATGGCAAGACCATCCTCATGGTGACCCACGAACCAGACGTCGCCAGGCGTTGCGATCGCATTATCACCATGCGCGACGGCCGGATCATCTCTGACGAGCGCACCCACACTAACAGCGTCCCCACCCGATAATTACGCCGCAAGTAGTGTTACGTCCTCCGCCTTCTCTTGACCAACATCAATCCGCCAAGCGAGAGCAACCCCAGAGTGCACGGTTCAGGGACTTCGGCGACACGGAACCCTATCCACTCGCCCTCGGTCACTGAATCGTCGTTGCCGCGCCAAGCCGCATGCATGTCGTGGTAGTCCTGATAGTTTCCGAATGCCCCACCGCGCAAGCCACGAGATGCCTCATACGGGATCGCCTCGTTCCACTCCCAGACGTTGCCGGCCTGGTCGAAGGTGTTGTAGGGGCTCTCGCTGTTCTCGAATTCGCCAACCTCGGTGCGCCAATAGGGGGCACCGATCGTGTGCCCGAACCCCGTCTGGTAGAAGTTCGCATTGTTGCCCGGGTCGGGGTCCACAAGATAGTTGCTGGGCACGGTGTCATTGGTCGTTGGATAGTCAAAGTAGTTGCCCGTCACACCGTCATTGTAATGATACGCCGCCTTGTACCATTCGTCCTCCGACGGAATCACCCAGGTAGCGTCGGCCTCGCGCGTGATCGCCGATAGCTCGAGGCTGGTCGTTGCACCGTCGAGGAAGTACGAACCGCTTTCGGTCGTGTCGAGGTCCTGCGAGCCCGTAGGCTGGCCGTTGTACAGCCAGTTGGCGAACCGTGCCACGTCGCCCCACGACACAAAGTTCACCGCGCGATTTTCCCAGTCCGGCGCCACGCTGTACGTGTAGTCGCCCGGCGAGCTGCTGCGCATGATTTTGCAGCCCAGGTCCGACTCCCACATGTAGACGTTGTAAAGACCGTACGTGTCGGTGGCGGCAACGGCGTTGAGGAACTCGCAGTACTGACCTGCCGTCACCTCGAACTTGCCGATATTATACGTGTAGTCCACCGCCCCGCAGATGCGATCAGGACCGGAGCCGCCGTAGTTCTCCCCCGACCACTCGCCGGCGTTGCCTGGGTTGCCAACGGGCACGGTGTCGACCACTACATCCGCCCGCGCGCCGGAGACGCAGGCCAAGACCACTGCCGCTATCGCCAGAATCGCCATGTACTTGTGCATTCTCGTGTCCTCCGCTGTTCGGAACCCGAGACCCGTCAGGCCACATCTGCCCCGGTCGTTCGCCCACGATCAACCCAACAGGAAAGGAAACCCGCCCAACCTCCAGGTACCTCTTTTTCCATGTTTAATAGGCTCTTTGATGGAAGGGACGCCTCCTCCACTGCCACCAAGTGACGTCCCATATCGTACTAAGCGCCTAGCGTAGACACAAGCATGAGCGTGCTTCCCCTGAAGGCGGGCACCCACGCGGCCACATGATCCAAGCCGCATCTGACCCGCGGAATCGTCTCAAAAAGATTGCCGATTCGATACTACGCCGGGACAAGAAGACTTAGACAAGCGTAGCGGGATTGCAGCCCGGAACCGTGGCCAAGAGGTCGTCACGCGGCGGATCGCTTGATGTGCGAATCGCTCACGCACCTACCGGAACTCGTGCAGTGGCCGGGCGGCAGAGCTTCAAATCTGGTGAGTGCTTGCCCGCAATTCCGTTTTTCTGTCCATGGGAGGGTGCGGACCCGGGATTACTGAAAGCACCACTGTATGGATCATGTTTCTTGCCTGGATTCCTGTAGCCTTGTCCCGTCCAGGCCGATGACAGATGTTCGGCGTTACCATTTTACCGGATTTCGAGTGGAGAGAAGTGACCCATCTTCCCGACTTGGTGTATATTATATAACCTACCCATCTTGTCGTCACGGCGCGGACGACGGCTTGGTGGGTTTGGAGCGGAGGATTTGCTTCCGCATGTTGATGGCCCCATGTAGGAGACCCAAACGTGAGCCGAACCATGCCGACTAAGGAAGTTCCTGTCGAGAAGCTGTGGAAAAAGTACCTCAAGACCCGGGAGGTGGACAAACGAAATGAGCTCGTTGTGCATTACAGCAACCTGGTTTATACGCACGCAGCCCGGTTGTCGCGTAAATTGCCCGCCCAGGTGTCCTATGACGAGATTTGCAGTGCAGCCTTTGACGGGCTGATCGAGGCGGTTGAGGCATACGACCCTGAGCGTAAGGCGAAGTTCGAGACGTTTTGTCAGCAGCGGATCTCCGGCGCTGTAATGGACTGGCTGCGAAGCCTCGACCCGCAGAGTAGAACCGTGCGGACTTTCGAAAAGAAGCGCATGTTGGCCTCAGAATGCCTGCATACCGACTCTGACACGGTGGTGTCGAGCAAAGACGTTGCCAACCGTCTGCACATGAGCCTGGAACGCTACGATTACCTCTCACGCCTCTCCCAGCTTGGCAAGGAAGTGCACTTCAGCGCTATGGAACCCCCGTCCGATCGCAGCTCACAAAGTTCCGGCTACGTCTGGGACATTCGAGACCACAAGGCAGACGACCCGGCCATCATGATATCCAGGGAGCTATTCACCGAGCACATCACGCAAGGCCTCGCTCGCGAGGAGCGTCTGGTGCTGGTCCTCTATTACTTCGAGCAGATGACGATGGCGGAAATCGGAAGCGTGCTCAACCTATCTGAATCGCGAGTCAGCCAGATTCACAAGGAAATACTGCAGCGTTTGCGGCAGCGCTTCGGCGACAAGCTGTGCGAGGAACTGGTGGCGTAGAACATCCGCCGTCACGCATTCAATATGGCCTCTCACACGGGACCCGGAAATCGTATCCGCCGCCGCAGGCTCTAAACCTGCGGCGGTTGTTCGATGCGTCTGAGTTGCTTACCATCGCGGCGATGTCCCGCAACGTATTCATGTTGGTGGCGTATGACGGTACGGAGTTCCACGGTTGGCAGAACCAGCCCGGTCTGCGAACGGTCCAGGACCTGCTGGAACAGTCGATAAGGCGGGTCACTCGACACCAGGTGGATCTGATAGGAAGCGGGCGAACAGACGCCGGAGTGCACGCCTCCGGTCAGGCGGCCAACTTCGTCACGACCTCAGACCTTCCCGAGAATCGCCTGCGCTATGCTATCGGTGCCCGTCTGCCCCAGGACCTGTCGATAATCGCAACCTGGGAAGTCCACCCGGATTTCCACGCCACGCGTTGTGCGATCAGCAAGCTCTACCGCTATCGCATTCATGCCGCCCGGCGCAGACCTGTGCAGCGTCTCACACAGCTCTACACATACCATTACTGGAATCCTCTTGACGTTGATCGGATGCGTGAGGCTGCCCGACACTTCATCGGAGAGATGGACTTCAGCGCGATGACCGGCAAGGGCACGGTTCGCGAGACGATGGTACGTACCGTCCTGCGTTGTGACATCGAGCGACATCAGAATGAAATCCACATCTGTGTCGAGGGCAAGGGTTTTCTGTACAACCAGGTGCGTAACATGGTCGGCACGCTTGTGGATGTCGGGCGAGGGCGTTGGGAACCCGACCATGTGGCGGACATTCTCGCTAGCCTCGACCGGGCCAACGCCGGTCAGACCGCGCCGGCTCGCGGGCTCAGTCTGCAATGGGTGAGATACCCTGCCTTCCTGTTGAGCCCGCCCACCGGTGAATGCGACATTGAAACCGGTGACTCCGCGTACCAGTCGCCGTCCGCTGGGTCCGACACACCATGAACATCTGCCACGTCATTACGCGACTGATCATCGGCGGTGCCCAGGAAAACACTCTGCTCACCTGTCGCGGGTTGTCCGAACGAAACCATCAGGTGACGCTGATAGCGGGGCCCGAAACCGGACCGGAAGGATCGCTCTGGGACGAGGCTCGCGACGCCGGACATGAGTTGATACAAGAGGATACGCTACGCCGAGCCGTCAGGCCCGTGTGCGACATGAAGGCCTTTCGTGCTTTGCGACGCCGCTTCGTCGACATAAAACCCGACATCGTACACACCCACAGCAGCAAGGCAGGCATCATCGGCCGAGCGGCGGCGGCGGCGGCGGGCGTGCCGATTGTCGTCCATACGATTCACGGGATGAGCTTCAACCGCACGCAGAGGGCGCCGGTCCGTTGGTTCTACAAGCGACTCGAAAAGTGGGCGGCGCGGCGTACGACAGCTTTCGTCACGGTGGCCGACGCGATGATCGACCAGTCGGTGCAAGCCGGACTGGCGCCTAAGGAGACCTTCACTACGATTCGGTCCGGGATGGCGGTCGATCAGTTCGCTCCCAACGCCGGCGAATGCGAAGCTTCCCGGCGCGGATGGGGAGTGGCCACGGACGACATCGTTGTCGGAACCGTAGCCAGGCTCTTTCGCAACAAGGGATACGAGCAGATCATCGAAGCCATGCCGGCGGCGGTCGAGGCTTGCAACAGGCTGAAGTTCGTCTGGATCGGTGACGGTGCCCACCGGGAAGCATACCAGCGCCGCCTCGAAGAGATCGGTCTGCGAGACCGGGTCCATTTTGTCGGTTTGATTCGTCCCGAAGAAGTGGCTTCGCAGGTGAACGGGTTTGATATCATCCTGCACGCTTCACGCTGGGAAGGCCTGCCCCGGTCGTTGGTGCAGGGGTTGCTGGCTGAGGTCCCGGCGGTGGGGTTCGACAACGACGGAACGCCCGAGGTTGTAATCACCGGCGAGACCGGGATTCTGGTGCCATTTGGTGACACTTCCGGGTTGGCCGACGCCGTCGTCACTCTCGCATCCGACGCGGTCCTCCGCCGCGACCTGGGGCGCGGGGGTCGGGCACGCTGCCGCGAGATGTTCAGTTGGTACAGGATGGTCGATGAGATCGAAGCGCTCTACGTTCGCCTGGAGGAGGCCCGCGCCAAGGATTGACCGAATCTCTGAACGAAGCCGTTATAGGGTCGCGCGTTGACCATCTGCGGGATGGAACAACGAACCACTAAACCCCATAGGACGATCAAGACGCCATCATGGCCCGCTACCGCATTCCGAAATCCCGCTGCCGCGTCGAGATTCGTGTGTCGAATTCGCGGTTCATCGCTACGGTTGCGCCGGTGTTCTCGGTGAGAGAGGCGCAGGATTTCCTTCGCGAAATCCGAGGCGAGATGCCCGACGCGACCCACCATGTCTACGCGTTCAAGATCGGGTACGGTGCGAGCATCTCGGAGGGGATGAGCGACGACGGCGAACCGTCGGGGACAGCCGGCCCTCCCGCGATGGCTGTTCTGCGCGGGGCGGATGTCGGTGACGTGGCACTTGTGATAACCCGCTACTTCGGTGGAACCAAGCTCGGCACTGGAGGACTGGTCGCAGCATACACCAGCGCCGCCAAAGCCGCCTTCGAGGCGCTCGAGACAGAACAGAAGGTCACACGCGTGCGTGTGAGCGTCACACTGCCGTATGCTCTTTACGAGCAAACCAAGCTCCTCTTAAACGACCACGATTGCATTCTGGAAGACGAGCGATTCGAGGATTGCGTGCGATTGCGTTTTCAGATTCCGGAAGAAAACCTGGCCCGCATGACGCAGGCGGTCCAAGATCTCTCCGCGGGGACAATGACGCTAACGAGAATCGATTGACGACCGAGCCGCCAAACCCAACAGTACAGGTCAAGTGCTACGCCAACAATCAGCCGCGAAACGGCCGCATTTGAGGTCAGGCGAGACACGATGACCCTCAGGCCTGGCGGATGATAAAAGCCACACTGAAAGCCCAGGAACGCCGATCCAATCGCCGTGGAACCTTGGATCCATTCGATTTCAACATTTCGGTCCTGAGCATCTCTGGGGACAACTGGTGTTGCTTGACCGACGAAGCGAGATTGGCTATATAGGGTGGTTAGGAAGCACTTTGATGATCGCGGTTGTATCTACCCGGACGTCGGCTGGCTCGTCGTTTGTACAGGTGGCTGGTGGCGTATCTTATTGGGGGGTGCGCAACATGGCGCGGCCGCGAGGAGGTGGAAGTCATATGGAGCGCAACGCTGTTATCTTGATCACAATCAGCTTGCTGCTGGCGTCGGGGGCCCAGGCGGGATACGTGGTCGGCATGGACCAGACGCCGATCGACACGGAGGCTCTGCAGCTCGCGCCCGATGGCGAGTGGCAGCAGCAGCGCGATTGGGATTACTCCGACGGGTTGTTCTGGATGATGGAGCGCTGGATAGGAGGGTTCGGCACGTCGGCTAGCATCCGGCACGAAATCGATGTGAGCGATAGGCGCTCTCCAACGCCGATTTCTCTGCAGAAGACGATCGACAACGATACCAGTTTTTTCTGGACAGCGTTTCAGATGGAGCTGTCCCCTCTCTCCGGCGGAACGATCAGCAACGTCGTTCCACAAACCAACCCCGCTTTCGATACCGTCACCGTGACAGATCAAGGCGGCGGCTCTTGGCTGGTCGAATGGGAGATGCCACCCGATGGCACCGGCGTTGATCTCGGTGAGAATGTGACACTCGATGTCGACTTTGAGATCGACGGCGACATCGCCTTCGACATCGTACAGACACCAATCCCGGAGCCGACAACGCTGGGTCTACTCGCTCTGGGCGGGCTCGTGCTCCTTCGACGAAGAAGCTGATACCCCACTGCCGATGTCGTGCCTCATCAGGTGTCGCGTCTATTCGTATGCGCGAATGATTTCGGACACCGCTGGCGGCTTCCCCACCTGCAATCCCTGACAGGTCCGTCCCCCACCTCTGGAAGGGATGGGGCACCGGGCCACTTACCCACACCACCCCAGCCCGGTGGCGTGTTTCACGAGCGCTGCGATCTGTAATACTGCCCGAGCCGCGAGACTCGTGCAGCACGGCGTCAGGGCAGCGAGTCGGTCAGCCCTTGAAGCTCTGAAACTGATCCAGCCAAAGAAGACCCTACAAGCGAGAAAGCCACTGCCACCGCGATCCAGCCCAGCAGCGCGAATCCGCTGGCCAGCAGGCCCGCCACCGCCCACCCCGTACCGCGAATTGCCCGACCCGCTCGCCGGGCACGACGGATTCGCACAAGACCTGCGACGCCAAGGACGACGCCCGCAACCTGGAAAACGATCGGAACGATGGCTGTTATCCCGAAAACGGCTGAAGCTACCGCACAGCTATCCGTGGGCTTGTTGACTACTGAAGCGTTCGCGGGCGGCCCCATCGGTCCACTACCGACTCCGGATATGGGCAGGACCTCGCAGGCGACGGGAACTGCAACCGGCGGGGCATCAGATTGAGCGGATGCACGCCGCGGACGGACGCTGATCGCATCCTCATCGGTCTTGCTGTGCTCTGATGTCACAGTTGAGATAATCCACCTCGCAGACGGCCGCCCGGTGATGCAGCCTGGGTCTTGCCGGCCAAGGGCACAACCCGGACGAAAGAAGCGTACAATACGCCCCACGCGAAAGGTCCGCGGGTGGAGGGGGGCCGAAAACATCAAGCCACACCCAAGCGGAATCCCGGGATCGCCGTGCCGGACGCAAGTCTGCCCGATCGACGGTCTCTCAGGCAGCAGGAGGTCTGGGTGTGTGGGGTGCATCTCATTCGGCCTGGCACGGGCAGACTCGTTTGCCCATGGATGAGGAAGCAAACGCAGGGGCGAGCAGAGCTTGCCCGTCGCACCGCGCAACGAGAGACGGAGTACACCCATTTACCACGTGAAGATCGGCGTGGGGTTGACCTTATCGGCTCGTTGGCGTCCAATAGGTGGCGGCTCGCGGTGGTGCAAGCCGGAGTGGGCGCATTGATGTGGCACGGCGAATCCAACGGTGGAGGTGAGTTTCCCATAGCTCCCGAGCATGAGATGCTGCTGCGGATGCGTGATACCCTGTACGAAGGTGATTGGGGCGATTTCACACGTGACTTGCGAGCGCGCCTTAGCGGCAAGCCCTACGTCTACGAGGTCGTGCCTGCCTCGCCCCGGATGAAGTCCACGATAATGAGCCATCTTCGTCTGATAGAACAGATGGAGGCATGGGAACGCGATCACGGGCGGACCCTCCGCGTGACCGACGCCGGAACGCAAGATGGGGGTTGACAATAACCTCGATATGACCGGTTAAACAGGAGAGCTTTCAATGACCAAGGGACGGGCGCTGATCGTCGGCAGTTTGATTCTGGCGATACAGACCGGCTGTGGAGTTCCGCGAGAAAGCGGAGATATGTTCGATCAGCAGCAGGTTCAGGATGCGTCGTTCTATACTTACTGGCAGGCGCGAGTTCCTCTCCAGAAGGGCGACACCGTCAGCAACTGCTATCTGGTCGACGACAACCTGTACGTCACGAGCGATAAAGGGCACCTCTTCGCATTGCAGGCTGACAAAGGGCTGCTAAGGTGGTGCCTGAAGATCACCGAGCCTGACTACACGATCTATCCACCCACGCACCTCGTTGCTCCAGACGGTCGCGGTCCGGTTGTCGTGGTCACAACGACCAGGATCGGTGTGTTCGACCGTTACTCGGGTGACGCTTTGCTGTCTACGCCGATACCGTTCCCTCCGGCGGGCGGCGCAGTCGGCGACATGACTCGCCTTTACCTGGGAAGCAACGACGGGAACATGTACTCGCTGCTGTGGAGCCACCCATATGGCGACGAGCCGATCGAACGCTGGCGCTTGACGACCAGCTCTCCGATTGCTTCGACGCCCGGGTTCATCGCGCCGGACACGCTGTTTTTCACGACCGAGCGCGGATGTGTGGTCTCGTGCGGCGGGTTCGACAAGCGGGCCATGTGGACCAGTCGGACGGAAGGTGCCATTATGGCTGATCCGTTCGTTGACGAGTCGGGTGTGTACGTAGCCAGCCTCGACAGATCGGTATACCGCTTCGACCTTTCAAGCGGGGCAGTCCTGTGGCGTTTCCGCATGCCCAAGCCCGTGCGCGACGCTCCCAAGGTGGCTGGTCATACTTGCTATCAATATTGCGACGGGACGGGGATTACCGCAATAGACACCGACACCGGTCAGCAGAAGTGGCGACGGGAAGACGCTGTTAGCCTGCTGGCTACTTTCAGCGGAGAAGCCGCCGTTCAAACGTCAGGTGGTTCAATCGACGTTGTCGACATTGGCACCGGTAAGACGGGGCGATCGTTCGGGGCTGAAGGCGTTTCATCAACCGTGTGTAACACCAGCGGCGATGCTATCTTCATGGCGACCGCCAACGGGCGAATCACATGCATTCAACCAGCGGACACGCCGTATCTGCGCCACCAGGAAGTTGCCGCTTCCAAGGCCTACATCAACCGGCCGCCGTTCAAGCAGACAGAGGGGCAAGTCGCTCCAGCCCGGTCACAGGAAATCGGCGCAAGCGACCCGTTCAGAAGCCGTCGTGACAGATAGCATGGCCATTGCCGGTTGGCGGCAAGGTCGGCACTTGCGGGCTCGTTGCCGGATCAGAGCCGCGGGCGCCAGCCCATGAACCTCGTTGGGTGGTCCGCCTCTTCAGAGGTGGGGGGTGCGAGTTTCGTAGGGTCCGCTGTGCGGACCGTCCTGGGGCACCACGATAAGCCAAGCGGTCCGCACGGCGGACCCTACAAGTTGGCTGAATGTTGGCTACCCGCCGCCTTGTGTGCGACGGAGCGCCAGACTGCTAAACCACCAAGCTCGCGAGATCATAATGCCCACACCCAATATCAAACGTGCCTTGATTAGCGTCTATGATAAGACCGGCGTCGTCGACTTCGCGAAGGCCTTGGTCGACAAGTTCGGCATCGAGATAATCTCGACCGGCGGGACGGCTAAGCTCCTTAGGGAAAGCGACATTCCGGTGACACCGGTCGAGAAGGTGACCGGATTTCCGGAGATGATGGATGGCCGGGTCAAGACGCTGCACCCGAAGATCCACGCAGCTATCCTCGCCGACCGCGACAACGCTGAGCACATGCGCCAGCTCAACGAGCAGGGTATCGAGCCGATCGACATGGTGGTCGTCAGCCTCTATCCCTTCGAGGAGACGGTCAACAAGCCCGATTGCACGTTCGAGCAAGCCATCGAGATGATCGATATCGGCGGACCGTGTATGCTGCGGGCAGCTGCGAAGAACCATCGATCGGTCGTCCCCATCTGCCACTATGAGCAGTTTCAGCCTTGTCTGGATGTTCTGAGTGCAAGCGGAGACATCGACGCGAAGCAGCGTTTGGACTTGGCTCGTGCAGTTTTCTTTGAGACGACGGTCTATGACAGCACGGTGACCGAGTACTTCTATGACGTCCTCGAATGCGACGAACCCTCTAACGAAGAGTGCGACACGCCGGCCCTTCCACCCGACATGGAATGGGACGCCGCCTTGCGGCAGGAACTGCGATACGGTGAAAACCCGCACCAGTCAGGTGGGCTCTATGAGCCGGTATGCGAGGCGTGCCAAGGCGACGCCGACACGGCCAATCTCGTAGCGTCCCCGCCTCTCCAGGGCGAAATGTCCTTCAATAACTACGGGGATTCCGGTGCAGCCTTGGATATCTGTCGAGAGCTAAGCGGCGGCCTGCAAAGCGGTGCCGCATGTGTTTTCGTGAAACACGCTAACGCCTGCGGCGTTGGTATTGACACCGATCCTCTTGAGGCATACGCCCGTGCGTACCTGGGTGATCCCAGCGCCGCGATGGGTGGTATTCTGGCGTGCAGCTTCCCCGTCTCGGTGGAGTTTGCGGCTGCGGCGATGGAGACGTACCAACGGTGGGGCAAGGAGGCCGGCGCCGGCGGTTTCTTCATCGAGGTGTGGATCGCGCCGGAGTTTGAGCCGGAAGCAATATCCGCCATCAACCAGATGAAGAAGTGGGGCGAGCGCGTCAGGTTGATTCCGGTCCGTGACATGCTCAGCGCCCCAAATCCGCAGGAATTGGATTTCAAGAAGATCGCGGGCGGCATGCTCGTTCAGGACCGCGACCTCGTCGGCCTCAATGAGGAGCAGTGGAAGGTCGTCACCAAGAAAGCACCGACCGAATCACAGATGAGCGACCTGCGAATCGCCTGGCTTATCTGCAAGCATACCAAGAGCAATGCCATCACCGTTTGCAAGGACGGAATGCTCATCGGCAACGGAGCCGGGCAGATGTCGCGCGTTATGAGCTGCCGGATCGCCACGTGGCTCGCCGGCGAGAATGGCCACCAAAACAAACTCAAAGGCGCCGTGGCAGCCTCCGATGCGTTCTTCCCGTTCCGCGACGGTCCGGACATTCTCATGGACGCCGGCGTCCAAGCCATCATCCAACCGGGCGGCAGCAAGCGAGACGAAAACACCATCGAAGCCTGCAACGAGCGCGGTGTCGCGATGATTTTCACCGGAACAAGGCACTTCAAGCACTAGTCAAGACGGTGTGCCAAGGGACTGACTCGATCGCAACTGTCGGGTGGGCCGATTCTCCGGGCCTCAGGGTTATCCACCACCTGTCAACTGGTCGATAGCGAGAGTGCCACTAGCTGACATGTCCAAGCCGGTAGTCTGCGCCCCACAAGAACCTCAGGCGTCTCGATTGCGGGCTTGGACATACCACACTTGGGCTCAAGCCCATCAAACCACCTACCACAAAGCACCCGGTCAGGTCGGTCTTACGTGTTGATCCTGGCGAAATCTCTGTGGCCGGCGGCAATCGCCCCCAAGGATCAGCGAACCCAGACCACCTGACCGGGACGTGACGTCCCATATAGCGCTTCCGACTGTGCGAAGCAGCGTTAGCAGCGTATCAAGGAGGTTGAAACGCGCACTTGCGCCACCTAAAATGACACTTGCTGTCACGCCGGGTAGTGCTTGGATTGTGGCTCGGTGCACGTTCTTGCCGCTAGGTCTCAGGCGACAGTCGGATATGGTAGCCTGCCACATCAATACGATCAGGCTAGCGTGGCAAAAACTTCGGAGGAGAAGGGGTAATGATGATTCGCACAAGACTACTGTCAGTGATCCTCGTGGTTGCTCTGGGCACGGTCGCCAGGGCAGATTTGGTGATAGACTACACGGTCGACGCCGGCGGCAACAACACCAATCCGCTTAACGGTCTTCAGGCTCGCGCAACATTCAGCGTTGCCGGCGATCAACTTTCCATTCTTGTGGAAAACACGAGCGTGGGCGTGCCGATGGGCTTTGAGGCTTCAGACTCGCTGCTCGTTTCACTTGCCTTCAACCTGCCGGGTGTGGATATCCTGTCGGGGGACACGGCGGTGATCGGCCCGGGTTCGAGCGGACTCGGTTCGTGGTTGTCCCGCGGCGCCGGAGACAGCGTTGCCGAAGAGTGGCTTTGGACCAACGATGGCGCAGGAGACTTGCTCGAATCCCTCAATCAAGTCATTACCACGAGCTCGGGCACAGGCAGCGGAACCGCCACGATGTTCGGCGGTGGATCCGGGAACGTGAACGGTCCTTGGGGAGGGATGGCCGCCGACCCCGTCCTGGTCGACCTTCCCGCGAGCAAGCCCGCGGTGAGCGATTCTATTGCCTTTTCACTCACCCTGACCAGTTCGCTCACGGAGGCGGAGTTGGCCTCTATCACTGCTAACAGCCTGGTTGAGTTCGGTTCTGATCAGAAGTACCTGGCTCCTCGGGTCATCCCGGCTCCGGGTGCCGTGGTGCTGGGCATGACGGGGGTGGGCATGGTCGGCTTGATCCGGCGGCGGTTGTCGTAGCCTAATCGGTCTCCAGGCCGCCTGGCTTCTCGCAACGGATGTAGCAGCATCGCGCCCACCCCACCTTCTGCTCGGTATGCGGAGCAGAAGGCGGATACTGATGTGCGACTGCCCTCAAGAGCCCCTGTCTCCCCAATCCTCGTTGCGCAATGGCGTGGCATGCGGCTTGGCTGAAGCGCCTTTGCAGGGGTTCCGGTTGGCCAAGTCGCAAACCAAAGGGACTCGTGACCACTCCTCTCTTGCCCTTGGCGAACTTCTGTGCTCTACTGTTGCTTGTGCGGAGGTGGCATCTCGATTCGTGCTCTCGAACAGGGTGGCGCGTGTGATGCTTAGCCTCGACACCCCGGGGGTGTCCGGACACCTGGTGGGTCCCGCGGCCTTCAAAGCCGTTGAGGGGTCGTTTGCGCGGCTCCTGGTGGGTTCGATTCCCATCCACTCCCGTCCATTTCTCAGCAGTTTTCTGCACGGTGATACGGTAGAAGATAAGGCCGGCAGTTGCTCACAGCACTGGAGGACTGCTTCTCATGAAGAAAGGACCGTCACCCGACTTCGTCCGTGAGGCAGCGACATACCTCGCTGGGACAATGCAAGAAGAACACCATGCGGTCTAAGCGAGAGCGGAGGCACTAACGCAGCACGATCGAGCCGAAGATCGCCCGGGGATTTGGACCACCCTCGCAGGAGCCCGCACGTCATCGTCATCCGAAAGGCGGCCCGTGAGAAGTCAAACAGAAAACACAGCTCTTGTGGGAAACGTGCCTTGGCTTCCTACCTGATATAGATGCCCTATTCGTGATCAGACACGGTGTTGGTCTTCTGGTCCATATGAAAGTCGGCCGCCCACTTTCCGTTCTCATCGACGCGCAGAGTCCCAGTGTCGCGGCGGAATTCGAGGATGGCCTGCCTGTACGAGGCGATGGCGCCGGACTCTGCATTGCGAGCACTTAGCAGATCGTCTTCCGCTTCGACGTAGTCGCGGTTGGTGATTCGCCCCTGGCGGAAGCGCTCTTCAGCGGCTGCGTGTCGCAGTTCGTTTATGTGGACGTCCAAAGCTCGAATCTGCCAGAGGTTCTCCTGTTGGGCGATGCGTCGAAGTGCCCGGCGCACGTCGGATCGAACGCTGTCGATCAGTTCTCCGTAGCGTCTCTCGACGCGACGCAGGGAGATGAGCGATCGCCGGTAGTTGTTACGCTCGGTCTTGCGGTCGTCCACTCTCAATTGTAGCCCGCCGCGCCAGGTAGTTCGTTCGGTATTGTAGCTGGTGGAGTTAGGCCGGTTTGCGTCAGTGTCCATCGTGACGCTGCCCGAAAGATCGAGGTCGGGCAGGATGCTGTTCTTGGCAACCAGTACACCGCGGCGAGCGTCATCGACGCTGTCCAGGCTGTTGAGGAGGTCCAGTCGACTCTGGAGTGCGATATCAAGGGCCTCCGACTCGTCAACGTCTACAAGGAGCATCTCGATCGCGGCGCTCTCGGCGTCCTGATCCTGATCGACGACATCGAGCAATGCGTCGATGGGCATTCCGATACGGATTTTGAACCGATCAAGTGAGGAGGCATAGTGCTCTTTGGCACTTACCAGTGCGGCTTCCGCGTCCAGAAAGCTCGACTGGGCACGCGGGGCATCCAGTATGTTGTGCTCTTGATGCAGGCTCTTGAATGTCGCAGCGCGCTTCCAATTGTAATAACGGCTATCATAACTCTTGAAGGAGTTCGTGATCGCCGCCTTGGACTGCTGGAGACCGAAGTAGTCGGCTGCAATGTCAACGAGAAACGACCTGCGAAACCGCTCGTAGATGCGCACAGCGTAGATAAGCTCCCGCTCCGCGGAATATCGGGATTCCCTGGCTGTCCGACCGAAACCGCGAAACAGAGGAATGTCGGCGCTGAGGATGAAACTGCCCGTCTCACCTGATGTGACGTGACGCCCGAGGTCTCGCATGAGCGAGTTCACGACGCTGGCCGTCACCTCGCCGCCATAAGGGAGGCGTTGGCTCACCGCAACCTCGCTTACTGCGGACATCGCACGGTCAAAGTCGCGGACCTGTCCGTAGTCGGCGAATTCGCCCCGCACAGAAGCGACAAACTGCGGAGTCCACAGGTGACGCTCGAGGGTCAGATCGAGCGCCGCCAGGTAGATATCCTCTTTCGCTTCCTGCAACGTCCGGGCGTTGCGGTTCGCATACGCCAGCGCCGAGCTTAGACCGACAACCGTAACCTCAGAGGCTTTGTCTTCCGAGAAAATGCTCTCTGTTTGCGCAAGCCCTGAGTCTTCGGTCTGTTCGGTCACCGTGCTACCCGTTACCGTCTCTTCGGTCGGGATCGAGGTCTTGTCGGTTGGTTCGCCAGAATCGACCGAGGCTTCTCCATCACCTGAATCGGGGCGTCCAGTCTGACGATTATCTTCCGCAGCAGTCACAGCCGACCGTGCCTGGTTAGTGGCGTACGTCTCGGGTAATTCGGAGCTGACCGGATGCGGCACGCAGCTGAACATGCTCTCTGTTCGAGTAACGCGCCCGTCTTCCGGACCTATGTGAGTGTCGGACGCGGCGCCCAGGGCAGCCTCCTGCCGTTGCTCGATCAGGCGATACACCTCACGATCGGCGGAATCGATGACCATCTGGCGGCATCCGCCTGCAAGCAACCACAAGCACAATGCGAGCGCAAGAAAGACCGTTGACGGTAACCGAAGATAATTGGGGGACCCTGTCTGTGCTTTCATAGTCCCATCTTCAGCCTGCCATGGGAACAATGTCAAGCACGCAGCGAGGTAGAATACACCTTCGCACAAGTCCTCGACAGGTACACGGTAGATGGAGGCTGCCATGGCCAGGATTCATCAGTTCTTCAGGGCTTGGAAGAGGGCGGCTGTTCCTTCGTGTTCTCGCAGTCTCTCGCACGCGCTTGACTGGTCCTGCGGGTCGGACGCGTGGCATTGCGGACGAACCGAAACGGATACCAAAGTTGCACGCGGGCAAGAACCGATTTGACATCCGATTAGTTCGTGCCGATCGATCAAGACGCGTAGTAGCAAGAACACTGCACGGATGAACATTTGGCCGGCGCCCCCCACGACGCGAGTCTTGAAATGGACGCCAGTGCCACAACTGGCTGTCTACCAGTGCTCGCGGTAGTGTTAATACCGGCTGACGAGACGCAAGTCGTGCACGCGTCCGTCGGCAAAACACCGTTTTAGCCGTGACGCTGCAAAAGTTACCACCGGTAGTACCGCTTATTTGAGAAAAGTTTCTGAATCGGCAGGAGAATGGATGGCTGCCAAGGGCTTGTGGAATTCGTTGAAAAACCGGCGAGGAATGCCAACCGTCCGGTGGTGTGGGTGGCGACGGTGTGACGGCTCCAAGTTTCGAGGTCACGCCAGCAGTCCTAACTTATGCGGACCACGATAGTTACGATCAAGTGCGTTTGCGTTTGCCTGCACTTCGTCCGCCCTGGGAAGGGGCTGTTGGCAATCCGGGGACCTTGGTATTTGCGGAGTTGAACCACCACGAGGCTATCTATTTTCGCCAGATAGGCGCTGGAGAGTTTGGTCTTGACAACGTGGGAAGGATCGGCTAGACTGTTGTTCCTGTCCTATAACATTGGTTTGTGGTTAAGGATGACAACGTGGAGGGTATGGGATAAACTTGTGGTTGTTCTACTGCGGTAGTCCCATATAACACGTGCATTCTGATCGCTGGCCGGATGGGATAGTAATCGAGAGATCTTTGGCAGGGGAAGTGTCGGTTGCCATTGACTCGATTCGGTCCGTCGTGGTACACTGTATCGGACTGTGTGGAGGAGAAAGAGGCACCTGGCGCAGAGTAAGACGAGGCGGAGGTGCAAAGAGGCAAGTGTGAGTAGACGAGTTTAAAAAAGAATAGGGGACGAGCTGGCAGTTGTCTTGCGAGGATTCCGCCAGCCCGCCCGAAGCGTTTAGCAGAGTTGGCTCGAGTTCGCTCGGGTCTCTCCGCCTAGGCATCCTATCTTAGCTCGTTTCCCACTGGAAGTCAAGAGAGGGCAAATTGTCCAGGTTGGTGGTCTTTCGCGCGCTGAGCATCGGCGACTTTGGTTGTTGTTCGGGCCGCATTGGGCTGGTGCGTGTTTGGCAGACAGGCGATGCCGCTCTTTTGGACTCAGGCTTGGGACGGTGAAAGAGGCCGTCAGGCAACTGGGCGCCATCGGCGTCGGGTTGGCACTTGTTCGTTGGTAATGTCCATCTCCATCGGATATGGACATGAAGACGTCTCAAGGTGAGGAAGGGATAGAAAGGAGGTGGCGAAGAGGCCTCTTGTGAGGCGGTGAGCGGGCCAGTGAGATGGCTTGGTTAGCGCCATTATGTTGTGGAGATGTAAGAACGTAGGGACGTAGGAAGACTTCCTAAGAACGGCGATAGATAAAAAGGAGAGAATGCAATGATGCGTAAAGTTGTTGTTGCCACAATTCTTCTGGGGCTTTTGGTTGCGGCACCTGCGATGGCTGCCGACCGCGTGAGCGCCAGCGAGAAGGGTAGTTTGTTGATCTTCTCGAAGGTTGAAATCCGGTGGGACGCTGCTGGCAACCTGCTGCAGGACACTTTCATCGATATCAGCAATGATTATCCGGCGGACGTGTTGGTTCAGATGTACTTCTTCAATGGCGATGCTCCCCTGGATGCCGAGTATGACGAGTTCGGCGTTATGATCGAGCGCGCTCACCTGGGGCACAACTGGGTGGACAACCAGATCCTGTTGACCGCCAATGAGCCCACCTACTGGTCGGCCATGACGGGTATGCCGAAGGGCACTTCCCCGTTTGCGATGCTGGATCCCGGCGATCCCATCGGACGTCCGGCTCCGGATGGCTCGGGCGACCGGGTCATGCGTGGCATGGTGATCGCATATGCGGTCAATGCCGATGGTAACGAGATTCGCTGGAATCACCTCAAGGGTGATGCGATGATCGTGAACTACGACAATGAAGCTGCTTGGGAGTACAATGCTTGGGCGTTTGCTGCCGTCACCGATGGCCATACTCACGGCGCCGAGCTGGATACCCCGTTCGGTCAGCTGGACATTGATGGTGTTGAGTACGTCGAGGGCTTCGACACGCTGCTCCTGGACTTCTACAGTGTTGGTTCGCTCGGCCTGTCCGGCGAGACGACGGCCGTTACCGTCGACACCGACCTGACCCTGTTCTCCGTGGATGCCGACTTCCGTCAGGAGTCTGAAGGCCCGGTGTGCTTCAAGGCTCACTTCGACATCTGGAACATGAACGAGGTCAAGTTCTCGGGTACCCATCGTTGCATCTGCGCCTGGGACCAGGCGCTGCTGAGCAGCTATGATGCCCCGAACCACTTCCTGATCGGCTATATCCACACGGATAAGGGCAAAGCCCGCATTGACGGCGTCCAGAGCGTCGTGTGCCCGGGCAGTGAAGCGGCTTCGATTCTTGGCGTTTCCGCCAAGATGCTGGCGTTCGGTGCTGCCGACTTCGGTATGGCTGGAAGCAACCTGATCGGTATGGGCTACGAGTCGACCCAGATTCTCGTGGACATCGTCGAGATTCCAGACGAGTTGCTGCCGACACAGAAGGCTCCGTCGAAGAAGGCCCCCCGCTAATGAGCGGTGTAGCCTAAGTAGAATCACGGCAGGCGCCGGGAACAACCGGTAGCACCGCGAATAAGGATGGGGGCAATGCAGGGAGGGTACTTCCTGTCCATTGCCCCCGTCTTTTGTCTTGCGGCGGGGACGACGCGGCGGTGGTCGCAGCTTCGCTCGGAAGGCGGACTCGATCGGTGTCTCGGTAGGGAAAGGGAGCTCCACACGATGGCAATGCGCATTCGCTTGTGGCGGGCTTGACGGCTCGGCTAGCGTGAGAAGTACGCCGTCGCATATGGTGCGTGCCGGGCGAGAAGAGATGTTCGAACACCCCGCATCGGCGGGGAGGTGTGCCTTTGATGGCAGGGACCCGCACGGACTAGGGTACCTGTGGGATATGCTGAAGTTCGCCGAACACCGGCACGACGAGAGCTAACCCACGCAACTGCAGAGGATGGGAAAGATGTTAAATGAGATTTACTGTGCTCGGCTGACCGTCGCGGTTGGCGGGTTCGTGATGATACTCGCCGTGGTGGCGACCCCGGCAGTCGCCCAGCCGCTGTTTGGATCTTCCGGTCTGCTCACCTCCGACGGTGCTGTCTTGAGCAACGCTGGCCGCCCTCTCGTCGCCCCCAGCGAGGAAACCGTTGGCCGGCTTGCAGCGAGCGGAACCTCGGATGAATCGGTAGCTGCAAGGGGCTTCGGCGCTTGTTGTCTCGAAGACGGTAGCTGTGTCCAGACGGACGGGTGGGAGTGCGACAACTACTTGTTCGGAGTGTATCTAGGTGACGGTACTGTGTGCGAGCCGAATCCGTGTGGGCAGACACCTGTTGGTGCCTGCTGTGACCGCGCCGCTGCCACATGCGTCGACGATGTCCCTGCGGATCAATGTCCCATTTCACTGGAGTGGACCGAGGGTGTCCTGTGCGCAGACCTCGATCCGCCCTGCGAGCCAGCGCCGGTTGACCGAGTCGACATAAAGAAGGGCAGCCTGCTTGTTTTCCCAAAAGTCGAGTTGCGCTGGAGCGCGGCGGGGGAGCTGATCCAGGACACGTTTCTTGATCTGACGAATGACTATCCTGACGATGTCCTTGTGCAGATGTACTTTTTCAATGGCGATCCGCCGCTGGATGCCGAGTACGATGAGTTCGGCGGTCTGATCGAGCGGGCACACCTCGGACACAACTGGGTCGACAACGAGATTCTGCTCACGGCGAACGAACCTACTTACTGGTCGGCAGCCACAGGTCTGCCGAAGGGAACATCGCCGTTTAGCATGCTGGACCCCGGTGACCCGGTTGGTCGATCCGATCCTGACGGCTCGGACGAACGGGTCATGCGCGGTTACGTCATTGCCTATGCGGTGAACGCCGACGGCGAGGAGATTCGTTGGAACCACCTGAAGGGTGACGTCATCATCATAAATTACCCGGACGGCGCAGCCTGGGAATACAACGCCTACGCATTTGCCGCCAGCACATTCTTCGATCACGGAGCCGTGCTTGACCTTGAGCCCGGTGTGTTGCACATGGACGGACTGGAGTACGACCTGTGCTTCGATCGACTGCTGCTGGACTTCTACGCTGTGGGTTCGTCGGCCCTTTCTGCGGCGGCAGGCGCCTCAGAGGTTGTTGTCGACACCGATCTGACATTGTTCCCGGTGGATGCAGACTTCCGCCAGGAGTCTGATGGACCGGTGTGCTTCAAAGCCCACTTCGACATCTGGAACATGAACGAAGTGAAGTTTTCGGGCACCCACCGCTGCATATGTGCCTGGGATCAAGAGTTGCTGAGTATGTACGAAGCGCCGAACCACTTCCTGCTGGAGAACCTCCATACCGACAAGGGTAAAGCTCGGATCGATGGAGTTCGCAGTGAGGTGTGTGGTTGGGATGAGAGTCAAGATGCTGCGATTCTCGGAGTCGTGGCTAAGCTGCTCACATACAGTGGGTCAGACCTTAGTATGGCAGGTATGCATCTCGTGGGTATGGGGTATGAATCAGCCGTCATCCGGGTTGACATCCTCGCTCCACCACCGGAATTGTTGACGACACCGTGAGGCGGTGGGGATGACTTGACATGTTGTAAGCGAAGCGTTCATTGCGGTGTAACGACCGAACCCCGTTGTAAGCCGCACGGGAAACCGAGAGGGGATAGGGGCGACACTGCAAGTTCCAGCGGGGACGGTGCCGGTGAGATAGCCGTGCATCGTCCCCGCGCTGTCTGTGGATGTCAGTGTGTCTTTCTCGGGACTCTCGACAAGTTGAAGTGCTCGTTGCAGGCGAGGGATCATATACTGATTCGGCCAACAACGCGATATGCCAGAAATCTCGGATTGTCACACCGTGTTACAGCGGTTCTGGACGCTCTCACAGACACTCGTCAAGCGCGCAATCTCAACGACCGATAATCGCACATGTAGCGGTCCCGCAAAGAGGTATGGTTGCTACGCCGCACACCACTATCGACAACTCAAACAACACGCCCACTTATTGACATTACACTACTCCATCCGATAACATGTATCTGCTTATGGGACTGCTGTTTATGGGACGAGAGTCCGGCAGGTGCAGTGCCCGCAGGGGACAGGAGTAAGCACGCTTATCTTCGCGGTGACTCATTCGTATATGAGTCCACCGTGCCTTTCCCTGTACTGTGAATCGTCCCGGGGAACTTACGTCACTCCTCCGGAAAAGAACGGTTCGTCGCGCCTGTCTCAGCGAACCAAGTGGCTGTAGTCCTGTTGCACGGAGGGCAAGAAGTGCGCACGATATCCATCTTCGCGTTGACTCTGGCGGTTCTACTCGCGCCGGGAACCACACTGGCACAGTCACAGGATAATCTTGGGGACGAGTTCATCATGACGTTCCTCAAGAATTTCCAGGGAGCGGCTACTGTTGCGCTGCACCTTACAAGTCCAGAGCCCACCAACGTGACGGTTGAGTACCCGTTCAACAGTCCGACATTTACGACGACTGTTTCGGTCGGTCCCGGTGGGATCACTATCGTGGACCTTCCGGCCGAAGCGGCCGACGCGTGGCTGGATCAGACTGTGCAGAATAACGCGGTGCACGCCTACACGGCAAGCGGTGAGGAGTTCGTGTGTTACATGCTCAACTTGGCCTCCGCCTCGTCGGATGCAGCGGTCGCGCTTCCGATCGACACGATGAACACTGAGTACGTCGTCATAACCTGGCATCCATCATACGCGGCATGGTTCCCGGCGGAATTCGCAGTGGTCGCCGCCTACGATGGCACCACCGTGACCATAGCAGTCCCTGGCGAGAGTCCGTTCGACATAGTGTTGGACCGAGGGGAAGGGTATCTGTATGAGGCACTGAGCGATCTGACGGGTACGATCATCAATTCCGATCGTCCGATTGGCATGACTAATGGAAACCAATGCGCCAACTTCGGCAACGGTTCGTGTGACCACGTATTTGAGGCGGCGCCGGCTGTCCAATCGTGGGGCACGATGATCCCGGTGGTCAACATTCCCGAGAACAGCGTCGGAGTGAGGTATAAGATCGTAGCAGCCATGGATGACACTGAGGTGGCACTCGACGGCAATCCCCTAGTAACGTTATCGCGTGGAGAGTCTGTCCTTACGGGATTGCTTACCGGCAGCCACGTGTTTGACGCCAACAAAGCGGTCGCCGTGATGCAGTGTATGGATAATCGGAACCCATTCGGTGTTCCCGTGGGTGATCCGGCCTTTGGGAACATGGTGCCCGCCGCCCAGTATATGTCGGAGTATACGTTCTCTACCGTCGGTGGAGATCAATTCGTCGAACACTATCTGACGATCATCGTTGAAGACGCCGACATCGAAACCGTAGTCCTGGACGGTGAGCTTATCGGCGAGTACCACTTCAGCGCGATTGCTGCAAGCGGATTCTCCGCCGCCCACGTGTTGCTCACAGAAGGCACGCATACGACCGCATCCGAAGGCGTACATGGTATTACGGTCGAGGGATTCGACTATCACGATTCATATATCTATCCGGGTGGGGCGATGTTCAGGTTCATCAACCCGGTGGGCGACGAGAACTCACCGATTTGTTCATGTGAATTCGCCGACGGCCCGCCACCTACGGGGACCTGCACAGCTTGGGACGACAGACCTAGCGAGGACATCAACGACAACGGTTTCCTCGACCCCGGTGAGGACCTCAACGGCAACGATATTATCGACGAGGACACCGGCATTTTCATCGTTGAACTGGAAGATGATGCAGTGAACCTCGTTTTGACGGTGACACCTTTCATACCCGGCGACCCGGAGGCGTTCTACGCCGTTGACCTGTTTGATCCGAACCTAAACGGAAGCGGCACTATCCGGATCACCGACGGCGCGGGGAACATCTGTACGACCTTTGTCGACTGGAACTTCAACGAACCGCCGGTCTGTGATGCAGGTGGTCCCTACGAAGTTCAGTGCCAGGGTTCGACCACGGCGATCCAGCTCGACGCATCCGCAAGCTACGACCCCGATCCTGACGACGTGCTGTCCTATTCGTGGTCGTCAGATTGCCCGGGTGCAGAGTTCGACGATTCCAACATCGTAAACCCGATTCTTACAATCGACAGCGGTTGCAGCGCGAACTGTGAGGTCTTCCAGGAAGTGACTGATAGCCATACCCAAAGCGATAGTTGCTCAGCGACGGTAACACTAACTGATACCGCACCGCCAGCCATCGATCCACCCGCCGCCGATCTTACTGTGGAATCCGACGGCGGAGGCAACCAGGTTGAGCTTGATGCCTGGCTCGCTGCCCGTGGCGGTGCATCAGCCGATGACGTCTGCACCGGGATTTCCTGGAGTGATGATTACTCGCCCGATGATTTTGTGCCCGGGTGCGGTGCTTCCGGTTCGGTGGAGGTTACCTTTACAGCCGCCGACGATTGTGGGCTTTCGTCTTCGACTGCGGCGATCTTCACGATTGTGGACACGACACCGCCTGCGATCGACACCGAAGCCTCCAACCTGGATGTGGAATGTGATGGGGCCGGCAACCAGGCTGAACTGGACGCATGGCTTGCGGACCATGGCGGCGCCCATGCCAGCGACGTCGGCGGTGAGGTTGCGTGGACTGACAACTACGATCCATCCGGCTTTGTGCCTGGATGCGGCGCCAGCGGTTTCGTCGACGTGACATTCACGGCTACGGACGAATGCGGTGGTTTCTCCACAACGGCAGCGAGGTTCACGATCGAGGATACGACGGCGCCCGCTATCGATCCTGCGGCAAGCGACTTGACGGTCGAGCATGACGGTTTTGGGAATCAGGCGGAGTTGGCCGCGTGGCTTGCAAGTCATGGAGGTGCCGCGGCAAGTGACTTGTGCGGCCAAGTTGCATGGAGCAACGACTACAGTCCGGACAATTTCGTTCCAGGATGTGGTGGCTCGGGATTCGTCGAGGTGACGTTTACAGCCACCGATGATTGCGGGCGGGCAGCCGCCACAGCAGCGGTGTTTACCATTGTGGACAGCACCCCGCCGGCGATCCCAATCGAGGCGGCTGATCTCACGGTCGAATGCGACGGTAGTGGCAATGAGGTTGATCTTGGTGATTGGCTTGGTGACCACGGCGGCGCTGTGGCTTTGGATTACTCGGGCGAGGTGGTGTGGAGTGATGACTTTGTCGCTTTATCCGATGAATGCGGCCAGACGGGATCTGCAACCGTGACGTTCACAGCCACCGACGCTTGCGAACTTTTCTCCACGACGACGGCTACATTCACGATCGTCGACACCACACCGCCCACGATCGATCCGCAGGCGGCTGACCTGACGGTGATGTCCGACGGCGACGGCAACGAGGCTGACCTGCTTGCCTGGCTCGACAGTCACGGCGGAGCTGTCGCTTCGGACCTGTGCAGCCCGGTGGTATGGACCGATGATTTCAGCGAACTGACTTACGGCAGTGGTGGTTCAGTCTGGGCGACCGTGATGTTCACCGCGACCGACGAATGCGGTTGGACTGCTGATACGACGGCGACATTCACGATAACTCCGTCTCCCTCGGTCGACACGGCAGCCCTGGGCAGCCTCTTGATCTACACGAAGGTCGAGATGCAGTGGGATGCCGACGGGAATCTGATCCAGGATACGTTTCTGGAATTGAGTAACGACCACGATGAGTACGTGCTGGTGCAGGTGTACTTCGTGCATGGCGATGCCCCCTTGGAGGCTGATCCCGAATCCGGCGAGCGCGCCCATCCGGGATGGAACCGGGTCGGCGACCAGTTTCTCCTGACGGCCAATCAGCCGATGTATTGGTCCGCGTCGACCGGCCATCCCCTCGGACTGTCGCCCTTCACCATCCTCGATGATGACCTCCCTCCAGGCCGTCCGGATCCCGAAGGTCTGCCCGGCGCCAGAATGCTCCGTGGCTACATCATCGCCTTCGCCGTCAACTACCAGGGTGAGGAGATATGCTGGAATCACCTGAGCGGCAACGGTCTGATCGTGAACTACCCTGATAGTGCCGCGTGGGAATACGACGTCTACCCCTTCCGGGTCCACAATGTCGAGGACGGTCAACAGAGCGGCACTCCGGGCGAACTCCATCTTGACGGAACGGAATACGATAGTTGTTTTGACAAGGCGCTGTTCGACTTTTTCGCGGTCGATTCGACGCCGTTCCAGAACGACACCGTCGTCCCCGAGATAGTCGTTGATACCGACCTGACGTTGCTTCCGATGAGTATCGATCTGAGGCAGGATACTGAAGGGCCCGTGGCCACCAAGGCCGTATTCACCATCTGGAACATGAACGAATCCAAGTTCTCGGGCACAAGTCGATGCATCAAGTGTTGGGATGAGATTCTGCTACGCAGCCATCTTTTCCCCAACCACTTCCTTATCGAGAATATGCACACCGACAAAGGGCGTGCCCGGATCGACGGACTGGCCAGCCCGGTCTGTGACGGCAGCAGCGATACTCCGCTGATCGGTGTGACGGGGAAGTTCCTGACCTTCGATGGTTCGGATGTGGCAGCCGGTGGCACAAATCTGATGGGTATGGGTACGGAGGGCACGTCAATCCGGTACGATATCTACGAGGCTCCGCCGACCTCCGCGCTCTTGACTGGCGGGGAAGGCACGGACCCGGTTCGTGGTTCCTCGACAGCCACACACGAGACGACGGATCGATCAGAAGCCGTGGGGTTCGGATCGCACGGTCGACCATAGCAGCGAGAATTCGCCGGGTCGTGGGCAAGTTGTGATCTTACGATGACAGACCGCACGATCTTCAAGGCGAACGCCTGAAATAGAGCATCTCGGTACACAATCACCATCAACCGCATCGCAACCCTGACCTGGGACTGACCTCAACAGGGTTCGTCCCTCGTTTTCTCTCACCGTGAAATACGGACCGTGCTCGTATTGCCACGCAGCTCCAAACTGCGCCTGAGAGGTTTCGTGGCCTCGTTGCGTCCATCTTCAGCCCTGCCCTAGAATATCCTATTTTATCGGACAGAATGTATAATTGGGTGATGCAGTGTCACGGTATCATGCCGCCGTCGCGGCTAAGTCTTGACAATTGAGGAGGTGTCCGGTAATATGCGTAAATTGCGTATGATAGATCGTCAACATGACCGGGCACGTAGTGGGGTAGGGCGGTCTGCGCTTGACTTGCGAAGCTTGTCAGTTTTGCGGGCGTTGGTAGAGGTGACGTTGATGGTGGAAGGCTGAGTCGAGTGTCGTTGCGCTGTATCTGCCGGTTTCGCTGGGGGCGCGCTGGAAGGAGGCACACGATGAAAGATGCAACATTTGGAAAGAGTCTGGCGGGTCCTTTGCTCGTCCTGCTGATCACCGGGGCTGCGTTCGGCCAGCATGAACACTCATGGGTGAATCTGTCCGGGATGGGTGGGTCCGGTTTGGAGCAGGAGCACGCGAGGCTTAACCACGACGCTACTCCGCTGCGAGCGGTCCCCGTGTTGGATGGTGGATGGGCATACGACGAGATTTCTGACGCTTTGGTTGATTCCGTTGATTCACCGTACGTCCTTTCATTGGAGACTTGCGCACGTTTCAGGATTACGGATTACTACGCGTTGGGTGATGTGTACTTCATCTACGATTTCGGAGAGCTGGTTTTGACGACGTCTGGTTTTTCGGGCGAGCCGTTTGGTGACCACGCCGAGGCCGACCAGGGTTGGGCGGACGCCGAGTACACTGGTGGCGAGGTTCTGCTCACCGCCGGCGACCATGAGATTACCGTACAGGGTGACGGCGGTGGGGGGGTGCCGGCGGGTTTCTTTGTGCGTGTGGATTCGGTTCCACCTGAGATAATCTGTCCGGATGACATCACGTTGCAGCGAGGAGACAAGCTATGCGACAGCGCCGTGAGTGATTGGCTCGAAGGTGCTGTCGCTACGGACGCTTGTGGTCCGGTGGTCGTTACTGAAGATTCGGAGAGCAACGGTTTTGCCTGTGGATTTCCTTATGGAAGTGTGACCGAGGTAACCTGGACAGCCACCGACGTGGCTGACAACATCGGTACATGTTCAGCCACCATCACGATCGAGAAGCCGAGGCGAATGGAGATGAGTCGCAAGGGCAGCGTCTTGATTTTTCCGAAGATCGAGTTGCGTTGGGACCGGGACGGAAGGCTAACTCAGGATACCTTTGTAGGTCTGACGAACGACTTCCCCGATGATGTGTTGGTGCAGTTGTACTTCTTCAGCGGCGATCCGCATGTGCCCGCCGGTTGGAAGTCTGATGACCGCGAGCACCCTGGTCACATCTGGATGGACAACCAGATAATGCTCACAGCCAACGAGCCGGCATACTGGTCATGTTTGACCGGTATGCCCAAGGGAGTGTCGCCGTTTGTTGCTCTTGATCCCGGCGATCCTCCTGGTCGTCCGGACCCCACAGGTCCCCTAGGAAGCCGCATGCTTCGAGGTTATGCCGTTGCCTGGGCCGTCAACAGCAGCGGTGAGGAGATTCGCTGGAACCACCTGACGGGCGACGTGACAATCGTGAACTACCTGAACATGGATGCATGGACGTATGGCGCCATGACTGTCTCGACCCACTGCGTCGATCACGGAGATCAACCGTTTGACTGTGTGGAGCTTGACGGTAACGGGACATGTTGTGAGGCTGAAGTAGTCGCCGGTGTGCTTGATCTGGATGCGTTTCAGTATGATCTGGCGTTTGGGCAGCTCATGTTGGATTTCTATTCCTCAGGGTCCTACGCGCTTTCGGGAGATTCTTCGATTGTTGTCGCGGACACCGATCTGACGCTTCTTCCCGTCAGCGCGGATTTCAGGCAAGAGGCGGATGAGCCGGTTGTCACGAAAGCTCACTTCGACATCTGGAACATGAACGAAGTGAAGTTCTCGGGCACGCACCGGTGCATCGTAGCCTGGGATGAGGCATTGCTCAGTGTGTACGACGCCCCAAACCACTTCCTGGTCGAGAACCTGCATACCAACAAGGGGAAGGCCCGGATCAATGGTGTTACCAGTGAGTTGTGTGAAGACAGCGAGAGTGCTGCTATAGTGGGGATCAAAGCCTCCATGTTGACGTTCCCGGGTTTGTCGCAAACCGGTATGTCCGGGACCAACGTTGTGGGAATGGGGACCGAGAAGGCCACCATCCGGTTTGACACGGTTGAGCCGCCGCCGGAACTCCTGTTAGGATGGTAGAGTGGGCCCGCCGGCGGACGAGCCCTGCGTTGGGCGCCGGAGAGGGGCGAGCGGTGCTCGGGGATATCGAGGTTGGTCCCTGCCGAATCCCGCGGATGTGCGGTGGGGCCTTCGGGTGGTTGTTGTTGGCAGTGGGGGTTATACTGGCGTCGCTCGCCAAGGCCGGTGCGAGCGTGGGCGCGGGAACAGGCGAGTTGGATGGAAACAACGGACATAACAATGAAACTATGGTCATATTCTATCGTCTGCTTTTGGCGATCCCGGTTTTTGGCGTCGGCGTGCGTAGGGGTTTCTGTGCTTGCTGTTGTGATGTTGCCGTCCTGCGCTCCTCGTCAAGAGCGTGTCATGACCGATTCGTCTCCGTCTGACCCGGTACAAACGCTCCGCCAACGGGCCGCCGAGTCATGGGAGGCCAGGAGTAAGGACGACTGGGCAGCGGTGTTTCGATTCCAGGAGCCCCGAGAGGGTGTTACCGAGGACGGTTTCATAGACTGGTGCGAGAAGGAAGAGCCGTTTCGTGTCCAGTCATTTCAGGTGGGCGACGTGATTGCCGACGGGGAAATGGGCTGGGTTGAGGTTGACAGCCTGACGTCTGTTCGCCGGTTTCCGGCTATGCCCCCACGCGAGGTCCACCAGTGGGAGAAGTGGCGATTGACGGACGGGATCTGGTATCCTGTTCCCCGTCCGGAGTTGGAGTCCTACCCGATCTCGCCAGCGTTACGTGACGCGGCGGAAGAGGCCCGTCTGTTGGCGCGATTCGAGGAATCGTGGAAGGCGCGTTCTTGTGAGGATTGGGCGAGTCTCTATGAGTTGGTCGATCCAGCCGACCGTTTAGAGATAACCGGTGAGCAATTCGCGGAGGTGTTCTCGCTGCTGGACTTCCTCTCCTGCAAGCTCAGATGGGTGGAGGTAGTCGGCGAATTGGGGAACATCCGCCTGGCATACTGTCACAAGGTGGTTGATCCGAATTTGACCAAGATGCTGCCTGAGACCTCGGTTATGACCGAGACCTGGATCAAGCGTGAGAGCGTGTGGTATCTTGACTTGAAGCGTCCCTAACATCGGGAGATGAGCGTGCGAAACATCACAGTCTGGTCTGTCTGTTCCTTGTTGTTGGTCTTGGTTGCGGGATGTCCCAGACCCCGCCCGAACGATCCGATGACCGGTCCCGAGAAGGTGGCCGTCGCCAAACCGGCTACGTTTGCATTCTCGCTGTGTTCGTCGGGACTGCCGGAAGACGGCATGTGGAAATGCGACCCGGTCTTCGCTGATGTGGACGGGGACGGTTTTGTCGATCTGGCGGCGCTGGCGCGACTGGGGCAGGGGCCACGGCTCTGGAAAAGTGATGGAACAGGAAGCTGGCAGGAGTTTTCTACCGGCATGACACCGGGGATGCCCTCGTGTGGCGGCGGGCTTGATTTTGCCGACGTCAACGGCGATGGGCGTCTTGATCTTGTTGTGGCCGACCATTGTCAGGGCATATTCGTCTATCTCAGCGATGGTGCCGGTGATTGGAAGATGGTTGTGGAGAGCATGTGCCCTCTCGATCTGCCGGCCGGTAGCGCCGAAGCCATCATGCATCAAGGCGCTGAGGATCTGTCGGTTGGTGATGTCAACGGTGACGGTATGGCAGATATTGTCGCCAGTTCCAGCGACGAAGGCGGCATCAACGTCTACCTGGGCGATGGAACCGGGACGGGTTGGCACAAGGCTACCACGGGATTGCCGGATACGGGTTGGGCTAACCGGGTTCTGCTGGTTGACCTCAATTCGGACGACGTTCCTGATTTGCTGGCTTCCTACGCGGACGGTCCCCGCGTGTGGCTCAACGGTGGTGATGGTTCGTGGTTGCCTGGTTCCACCGGGCTGCCCACGCCGGTTTTGAGGGGTCTCTACACGGGAATCGCAGCCGGTGACATCAATGAGGACGGACTCGTTGACATCTCGCTGGCGAACTGGATCGACGGTCCCGAAGTGTACCTCCAGCAAGCGGACGGTTCTTGGCGTAAGACAGCCGACGTGTTTCCCGAGATGCTCGGCGGCGCGGTCGGTCTGGCGTTGGGCGACCTGGACGGCAACGGACATCTGGACATGGTTGTGTCAGGTAGGCTTACCAGGGACGGTGGTTATGTCCGTGGCGTCTTCGCGCTACGCGGCGATGGTACCGGCCAATGGGATTATGACGCCGGTAGTGGTCTGCCCGAGACAGGTCTTTCCGCTACGACTGGGATTGCTCTGGCTGACTTGAATGGTGACGGACTTCTTGAAGTCGCCGCCGGCAGCGGTCTGATTGTCGAGACGGTTCCGGGATCGAAGGCTCCGATCATTCCAACTAGACTGTTGGTCTGGTGCGCCCAGCCGCTTGAATAGCCAAGCAAGATCAAGGCTCGCGCTTGACCGACGGACCGGGAGATCAGCAATTCTGAGACCCCCGAGGCTTGCCCCGGGACACGCCTCGTCGCACTGGTTCGCAAGATGCGGCGTTCGTATCTTCGAGATAGGTGGAGAGTTATTGGACCGCCTGTTGCAGCAGCGCCTGCGTGGTGTGTGTTGTTCGCGCGATGCCAATCGGGCTGCGCCTTCCTGCTCCGTCAAACGGGATGCTGCGTCCAATTCGCTACATGGCAGTAATCCTCCATTGTTCTTGACATCCGTCGGACGAAATCCGATCTGAGTGTGCTGTCGACGTGCGTGTGAAATGCGCATTCTCGCCGCCACCTGTTCGGTTTTCCTGTCACGGTGGTTGGTGGCCTCTGAGTAATCGGACCAAGCGGTACTAATCAAGCCGTTGCGATTAGAGCACTCTCAGATTCTGTACGACGGTCGGTTTCTTGTACCGTTCGATTGCTACACGGCACTAGAGCTTGCTTTCGTCCATTCGGCACAACCGGGGCTAACGAGATCGGGTTTTTGGGGACAATGGAGTTTCTGGGCGGTATAATGGCTGATTGCCATTGTCCACAGGAAAGGTCCGAGCGTCATGGACACCACCAGGCCCAGCTTGCTTATCCGAGTGAGGAACCAGAACAACCAGGAAGCGTGGCACGAGTTTGACGGCATCTATCGCCCCATGCTCTTTAGGTTTGCGCGGGCCAGAGGGATGGGGGAAGCTGAGGCTGAAGAGATCGCCCAGCAGTGTATGACGGCTATTCACCTTCACATCGGAGGATTCGAATACGATCCCGGGAAAGGCAGGTTCAAATCTTGGCTTGGCACGATGGTACACAATCGGATCAACAGTGCCCTGCGTCGCAGGCGTGATGTTCAGGCTGGAACCCAGGAGTTTCGGGACCTGCGTGACGGCGGTCCGGAACCGGACGAGGTATTCGATACGCTTTGGCGGCAGGAACACCTCCGGCACTGCCTGCGGTTGATAAGAAGCGAGGTGGAGGAATCTACCTTCCGGGTGTTCGTCGCCTTTGTCATGGAGGAGCAGCCTCTAGAAGAGGTATGTGAGCGTTTCGCGCTTACGCCCAACCACGTGCGCGTGATCAGGACGCGGATGACGCGGCGCCTCGGCCAGCGTATGGTCGAGTTGCTCGGTACTGAAGAGTGATCTCATGTCCGAATGTCTGGGTGAGCGAGAGTTCGAGCGATACTTCCTCCATGACATGACCGAACAACAGCGCGCCAGGGCGGCAGCACATTTGGAATCCTGCCCCAAGTGTGCAAAGCGGCTGGCTGAGCTAACGAAAACCGAAGAACACCTGATCCGTGAACTGCGAGACCTGGCGGCGGCGGGCATCGGAGATTTGAACAGGCCGTGCGCTTCCGGGCGACCAACCACCGCAGGTTCAGGCGAACCTGCGGAGTCGACCGAAGCTGAGGCAGATGTCCCTGGGGCCGCGCCCGGCTTCGCAATCGGCGGCTACCAGATAATCCGGGAGCTGCATCGAGGAGGACAGGGCGTCGTCTATCGGGCGATGCAGGAGCACACCCAAAGGGAAGTGGCAATCAAGGTGCTGCTTGAAGGGCGCCTCGCATCGTCATCTGCCCGGCGGCGTTTCGAGCGCGAGATCGAACTGACCGCCCAACTGAAGCACCCCAACATAGTGGCCATCTTTCACTCCGGTCTGACTTCCGACCGCCGGCAGTACTGCGTGATGGACTACGTTCGTGGTCTGCGTCTCGACCAACATGTCCGGGCGGAAGAGCTCGTGCTGCGCGAAACGCTCGAGTTGTTTGCCACCGTTTGCGACGCGGTCATGTACGCTCATCAGCGAGGGATCATCCACCGAGACCTCAAACCGTCGAACATTCTGGTGGACCAGTCCGGCGAAGCCAAGGTCCTGGACTTCGGTTTGGCCAAGCAAACGCTGGGTCCTGCTGAGACGTTCGTTTCGGTTTCGGGGCAGGTTTTCGGAACGCTGCCTTACATGTCACCGGAGCAAACCCAAGGGCAGCCCGAGGCGATCGACACTCGCACAGACATCTATGCTCTGGGCGTGATTCTCTATGAGTTGCTAACGGGCGGGTTCCCTTATCCTGTCGAAGGTCCTTTCTCAGAGGTGATCCGGCATATAAACGAGACGCCGCCGGCGCTTCCGAGTAAGACGTGGGCTCAAGCCAACGCCGCCCACACGGTCGATCAATCCGGGACGCTAAAGTGCCCCATTGACGACGAGGTTCAGACGATTGTGCTCAAGGCGCTGGCCAAGGAGCCCGAGCGACGCTACCAGACGCCTCAAGAACTGGCGCACGACCTGAGGCACTATCTGGCTGGCGAGCCGATCGCAGCCAAGCGAACCAGCACGTGGTACGTTTTGCGGAAGACCATTCGCCGCCACCGGGTCCGCTTCGCGCTGGTGGCTGCTTTGGCTTTGGCCGTATCAGGTTCCACGATCGCGCTATCTGTCATGTATCGCAACCAGTCACGGTTGCTCGCGGAGGTGGAGCAGGAACGTGATCGGGCCCAGCGACGCTTTGGCCAGGTTCGCAAGCTGGCCCGGTCGCTCATTTATGATTTCCACTACCGGATCGCTGATCTCAAAGGCTCCATACCGGCGCGCCAGCTTCTGGTTACGACGGCTCTGGAGTATCTGGACAGTTTGGTCGCCGAAGCCTCTGACGAACCCGGCTTGCTGCGAGAACTGGCATCGGCGTATGAGTATGTCGGCGACATCCAGGGCAACCCCAATAATGCCAACCTCGGTGATACGGCAGGTGCCCTGCAGAGCTACCGAAAGACCCTGGAGATTACGCAGGCTCTGGTCAGCGCCGAGCCAGACAGCAAGGATCGTCTAAGCGAACTCGCAATTGCCCACCAAAAGATCGGCGATGTCCAGCGGGCTGTGGGGCAAACGACCGAGGCGCTAGCCAGCTATGGCAGTGCTTTGGAGATCGTGGAGGAGCTTGTGCGCAGAAATCCGAATCATCCCAAGTGGCAAAACCGCCTCGCCATCGCCCTCGACAAGTTCGGCGACGTACAACGTGACCTGGGGCGATCTGACGACGCTTTGACCAATTATCGCAGAAGTATGCAGGTCCGTGAGGCGGCGGTCCAGGCTGAGGTGGACAACGACGATCTTATGCGCCGATTGTTCATAAGTTACATCAAGGTCGGCAATATCCTGAGGGAGCAGAATCAGGCCGGAGAGGCGCTCGAAGGTCTACTGCGAGCGGCTAAGATCGCTGAGAGGCTTGCCGAGCTGCACCCCAACCAAATCCGTGCCCAGCGCGATCTTTACATCATTCACAGCCAAATCGGTTATACGCATATGAAGATGGGACAGGCTGCTCAAGCCATTGCCAGCCACATCAAGTCGGTCGAGGTTGCCGAGACTATGGCTATCGCCGACCGGCGTGACTTACGCGCGCAGTCCGATTTGGCGCTTGCCTACAATCTGCTCGGTGAAGCGCAGGTGCAGGCCAACGAGACCGCCGCGGCGCTGGGCACGTACCGGCGGGCGCGTGGGATATTGGAGGGACTGGTCGAGGGCGATGGGGGGAACATTGGTGCCCAAGCCGATTTGGCATCTGCCCACAGCCACATCGGGCTGATCCTGGCGGCAACTGGCAGAACCGACGAGGGATTGGCAAGCTGCCTGAAGGGCTGCGAGATGTTCGACAAGTTGGCCCGGTCGCGTTCGGACAACGCCAGACACCAACGCGATCGGGCGGAGTCGTTCTACCAGATAGCAACCGTACATCAGACGGTCGCCTCGGATGCAACAACTCCTAGGGACGTCAGGCTGGAAAGCTGGCGGGAAGCCAAAGCATGGCTGCAACGCGCGCACAACGCGTTTGATGCCATGCGCGAGGCAGGGACCTTCTTTGCCTCTGACGCCGCTCTCTACGACTCGGTTGCGCGAGATCTGGTAGAATGTGAGACCGCACTTGCCGGGCTTGATGCACGCCAAACCGAGGTGTCTGATGCTCCTGGGCTCGAAAATGCCCCCCGCCGAGCACCTTAAACGCACCCCCGAGGGAATCTTTCCGGATTCCGTGTAATTCCCAGCCTGTAGCTGCGTACCCCATTTGGCAGCCGATGGCATGGCCGAATCCACCCGCCCGCAGGGGCCGGGATTGGCCGTTGCGAAGGCCGCCACGCGGTAAATGCAACCGCACAGGGGAAAGACGTGATCCGAGATGTTCTAGAAAAACACGCAGTGCAACACGATTAGAAGGAGGTTCATCATGTCAGCTAGATTAACGGAACGCATTGGAAGCCGGCGTACGACACCAGGTCGTTTCAACACGCTGGCGGGCATCGCCGCATGTTGCCTTGTCTGTCTGAGCATAGCCTGCTCGGTTGAGATTGTGCCGGCAGACGATGGGGTAACGGTAGGTTTCACGGTGGGGACCAAGACCTTCAGCTTCACATTCCAGGATTTGGGTCCTATCGAGACCCAGGCCAACCAGACGGCGAAGGTGGCGAGCGGGTTTCGTCTCTTTGAGAGTGATCCGGTCGACATGCCCACCGCCGGCCGGATGCTTCTGCCCAGCTCGAGCGTGGGTGTGGGCCGGCGACTGGCGGGCAAGCAGATTGTCCGCAGCCAATCGCTGCCTTTGAACGGCTCAGCCACCATTTCCTTCTACATCGCCAGCGGAGTCTCAGCCGACTTGTGCGACTCGGCCGTATTGCTGGCGGAGTATGAAATGAGCCTGACGACGGGTGTGGCTGCCATACTCGATGAGGGCTACGTGCTAAGCCCAGAAGCGCTGGATATCATTGCGTCTAACGATGTGACCATCTGCATCGAGATCACCGCCGACTTTGACGGCGAGATCACGCTCGGCGAATTTACGTTCACCTTCGGAGACGAGTCCGGAAACCTGCCCGCCGAAACGGACGACGTGCTCCCGACCGGCACGATCATGCAAGTGCCCATTGACAACGTAGACGGCAGCAGCGTCTCCGTTGGAGCTACCCATACCATCAACGGCATCCCCTACGGTGTCGTGGGTGTGCTCGAAGCGCAGACCTCGTCGGTTGATCGAAGCCAGGGCAGTCCCAGCTCGATCAGCCTGAATCTCCAGCGGCTGGGCTTGCAGAGGGTGGATAGGATGTACCTGGCCACGTATAGCTCCTTCGTGCCCGACCTGCCGAATGGTGTCAGGGTAGCCTCTCTCACCGTCAGCTACGCGGAGGGGGGCCGGCCGGATAAGCTCGATTTTGTCACCGGTGATACCACGGCTGAGTGGTCCTACGATCGGCCTGAGCACGACAACTTTGGCGGAGTCCAGCACGACAAGATCTCAACCCTCTACACATTCGAGACGAGGGACAATTCAGCCTACGAATACACGGGGTACTGCTACCTGATGACGTTTGCCCCTGACCCATCACGCACACCAGCCTGCATGTGGCTTGAGATGCGGGACCCGACGGAATACGCCGACGGGCGTACGCTCATTGATCTGTCGCAGATCAACTTCGCCACCGACGCCCGGCACACTCTGTCAGCCGTTACGCTCGAAGGACCGTTGGGGGATCCACCCACGACCGGTTCGTGCGCTTCAAACCCGTGGACTTGCACCACAGACAACGACTGTCCCGCCGGACAGGTATGCCAAAATGGCGAGTGTGTCACGGCTTCGCCGACCGGGTGCACGTCAGACAGCGACTGCCCCGCAGGGCAAGTGTGCCAGAACGGAGAGTGTGTTGCAGCTCCGTCCCCGGAATGTACCTGGAACAGTGATTGCCCCGCTGGTCAGATCTGCCAGAACGGCGAGTGTGTTGCGGCTCCGCCGGCCGGCTGCACATCAGACAGCGATTGCCCCACGGGGCAAGTGTGCCAGAACGGCGAATGCGTTGCGGCACCGACCCCTGAATGCACCTGGAACAGCGACTGCCCCGCTGGTCAGATTTGCCAGAACGGCGCGTGCGTCGCAGCTTCGCCAACCGGCTGCACGTCAGACGACGACTGCGAAACCGGCCAAGTGTGCGAGAACGGCGAATGCGTTGCGGCTCCGCCCACCGGATGTACCACGGACGCCGATTGCGGCACGGGGGAAACCTGCGTCAGCGGTCAGTGCGTAGCCGAGCCGCCGCCGGCTGGCTATACCACAGCCACGATCCTGCATCGGGGCACCGAACATCGGGTCGCCGGCGCGGACGTCGATCCGGCTCTAGCCCTACAGATATCCGCGGGCTATCAGGTGGCCGACATCGCTCTTAGCGGCGACGGCGAGAAGCTCTGGTTCATCCTGTGGGACGAGTACCCTGATGTCGAAGGCGATCCCCAGATCCAACTCTGGTCAGTCGACACCGACGGCACCAATGGCCAGCGATCTACCATCAGCGAAGGGCATCTAAGCGCGTACTTCTTCGTGCAGACCAACGAAGACGGCTCGGTGGCGGTCACCGAGACCCGCGTCGGTGGCAGCACATTTGCGATCGCGACGCCGGGCAACGCCACCCAACTGCTGTGGGAAAACGCCCCCTGCAGCCAGGACCTCTACCGTCTGACGGACGACGGAACACGCCTGGTCTATCTGAGCCATTACGCCTGCTCCAATGCGATCTATACCGGGGAGCTGTATGGCGGCCAGCCCGGACCCGAGCTGGTGGTTGCCGGAAGCGAGTTCACTGCCGGACCTCTGCCCGCGCGCAATGTACTCGATACGTTCGACATCTCCGCCGATGGCAATCGGTGGGTGGTCGCCACCGAGAACTGGGGGGATGGGCGCTCCTACACCGCCATCGCCGTCGGCACGGGCCTTACCGCTCCCACAATCGACTACCAGGCAACCCCTAACGACTGGCTCTGGTCCAGGGAACTGAGCATAACCGACGACGGGTCGATGATCGCCTATGATTTCGGCGGGCCTGGGACCTACGACTGCTATGCACAGGAGGTCGGAGCCGACAGTTGGCAGACCATCTCCCACCCTGTCGGCGAGACTAAGCTCGAGAATCTGGTCATGGCTGACGACGGCAGCCGTACCTACACCGACGGGTTCTTTACTGACATCGGCACGGGACAGAAGGCTGTCTGCGGCGCACACTGGATCACGTCGCAAGGCGCCCAGATGAGTGAGGATGGCAAGGTCATGGCCTTTGATCTGGACACGAACGGGGCTTCCGTACTCCACGACGGCGTGGACGGCCTTGACGGGTACCCCTCGATCGATCGGATTGCCTATCGGTTCGACGATGCTGAGGATGCACTGGTCGTCCGGGTCGAGTTTACCGCCGACAGCACGATCCAGAAGATCTACGCCAAGCCGATGCATTCCGGAACTGATCCGGTCAACGTCATTCCGGTAGAACAAAACCCGCTCTACGGAATCCGTGGTGCCAGTGGCGCGTTCAGCGAAGTCGAGCCCGGCGTCCATGAAGGAGTGATTCCTCTAGAAGGGAAGAAGGCGTATCTCAACGACTCGTACGGCATAAGAATCGTGCTGGTCGAAGCCACAGCCACCCAGATCGTCTTCCAGGACTTCTCACCGACGCGGTAAGCAAGAAGGTGCGTCCCGAACGCACCCTGTGCTACCTTCCGAGTCGTTCTCATGGCTGTCTCCCAATACCAAGCGTTCTCACGCCGGAGATCATACTCTCCGGCGGGAGACAGCCTTTCATGGGATTACGCTCAGCAGCGGAGAATCATCTGCCCTGCCCGTTTCATAGAAGCGAGCGGGGCGGTTTGTGTGTATGGGTGGTGGTGATTGTGAGAGTATGGGTAGATTGTAGGCGTGTCGCCTTGCGACCGCATGACGCCCAAGTAAGCTTTGATAGCATTGTCATTCGCGTATACACGCGCTAACGGGCTGCTGCTGACTCATTCCCGTGTCACACAGTCCCGATTGCAGTAGTACGGGAATAACGGGCGGCTCCCGATAAAAAAATAGGGGGGAATGAGGGCATTAGGACTGGCAATATAGGGCGTATGCAGCTACAATGGTGCCGTGAGAGTGGAGAAGTATGGTGCTGGCAAACGAGGCATGCGTGGTGTGCTGCGCGTTTGCCGTTGCTGTGCACCCGTGTCGGCTGGCAGCTTTCGGACGACCGTCCACCGTTTGCGAGCATGGCGTGAAAGGAGCGTAGGGGAAGATGGCAACACAACTTGATGCGATTCGCCGGAAGAGGTCTTCGTTGGCGATTGGTTCGCGCGTTCTCGCCCGACTCGCGCTTTTGTGCGCGAGCGTGACGCTGTTGGCGTCGTGGGGTTGCGGGACAGGCGTGCCATCACTGGATGGAGTTCCGGGGGTCCAAGGTGACCAGGGAGATCAGGGAGACACGGGAACCGGGACCACGGGGGCTGGTGGGGACGCTGGAGACTCGGGTCCTTCCGGTTCGGCCGGATTGTCTTGTTGGGACGCTAACGGCAACGGCATTGGTGATCCGGATGAAGACGCGAACGGGGACGGCGATTTCGATGCGCTTGATTGTGCCGGACCGGCGGGTGAAGCGGGTCCGAGCGGGCCGTCGGGAGCTTCGGGTGAACCGGGGTTGGCTTGTTGGGATCTCAACGGCGATGGAATCGGGGATGCGGATGAAGATGCCAACGGCGATGGTGATTTCAATGCACTGGATTGTGTTGGAGCGCCGGGCGAACCAGGGCCCCGAGGCGCGCCCGGACCACAAGGTGAACCCGGCTTACCGGGACTGTCCTGCTGGGATTTGAATGAAGATGGCGTTGAGGATCCTGAGGAGGACGTCAACGAAGACGGAGTTGTGGACGTTCTTGACTGTGCCGGTCCTGAAGGCAAACAAGGTCCGGCGGGTAGTGGCGGTTCTGGACCGCCAGGTTCGCCAGGGCTATCTTGCTGGGACCTTAACGGAAACCATGTCGGCGATCCGGAAGAGGACCTTAATGAAGACGGGGTATTCGATACCCAGGATTGTGTAGCGGGGCAGAGCAGCCCTGGATTACCGGGACTTCCGTGCTGGGACCTCAACGGCAACGGCGTGGGTGATCCGGAGGAGGATTCCAACGAGGACGGCGTTTTCGACGCGCTGGATTGTGCCGGCACGCCGGGGCTTTCCTGTTGGGATCTTAACGGCAACGGCGTCGGCGATCCGGAAGAGGACGCCAACGAGGACGGCGTGTTTGATACATTCGATTGTGCCAGCGCGTCCGGTGAGCCCGGTACGCCGGGACTTTCCTGCTGGGACCTTAACGGCAACCATGTAGGTGATCCGGAAGAGGATGTCAACGAGGACGGCGTTTTCGATGCCTTGGATTGTTCCGGCATTCCGGGCGCGCCTGGTGTACCCGGTGCGCCGGGTGAGCCGGGGGCGCCGGGGCAGGCCTGTTGGGACATCAACGGCAACGGCATTGGTGATCCGGAAGAGGATATCAACGAGGACGGTGTTGTTGATCTGAATGATTGTTGCGGCGGCGGGGCTTCCGTCGAGGTTGGCCCGGGGCTGGTCTCGGAAGGGGGGACTATCTCGCTTGACATCGATTTCCTTAACGGTGCCTATTGGACTCTAGGTGGTAACACGGGTACCGACCCCGGTATGAACTTCCTGGGCACGGCGGACGACACGGCGTTGGAGTTCAGTGTGAACGGTGCCAGAGCTGTTCGCTTGGAGCCCACCAGTTCCAGCCCCAACCTCATCGGAGGTCATGCGGCTAACAGTGCTGGAATCGGCGTGGTGGGGGCGACGATAGGTGGAGGCGGCGACAGTGGAGAAGGGGAAGCGAACGTCGTTGCGGCAGACTACACAGCGGTGGCCGGTGGTATCGGCAATGCGGCCCAGGCCTACGGAGCTTCGGTTCCGGGCGGAGCAAACAACACTGCGTCGGGCGTATTCAGCCTCGCAGCGGGGCAGCGAGCAAAGGCTGTTCATGATGGTTCGTTCGTATGGGCGGATTCGGCACCGGATGATTTCAGTTCGCTTCACGAGAACCAGTTCCGGGTTCGCGCTGACGGCGGTGCCCGTTTTGACGTCAACAGCTATCAGTGGGTGGACGTGCACGTAGGTGGCGGTCGGCTGATTAACACTTCCTCGAACGCTCATTTGACTCTGGGTGGAATCTGGACTAACGCTTCCGATCGACGGGCCAAGTATGACCTGGTGGAGGTGGACGGTAAGAGTGCCCTGGCGACATTGCGAGAGGTTCCCATATATCGCTGGAGTCATGTGGCGGAGGAACATGGCATACGCCACATGGGTCCGATGGCCCAGGATTTCTACGCCGCCTTCGAGTTGGGTCTGGACAACGAACACATTCCGACCATCGATGCGGAGGGAGTCGCTCTGGCTGCCATCCAGGGGCTTGACGAGATCATTGCTGAGCAGAAGAATGAGTTGGCAACCCAACGGATTCGGATCAATGAGCTTGAAACGCAGGTTGGGGACCTGGTGGACTTGACGACCAAGCTGAACGTCCGGGTGAGCTGGTTACGCGTGCAGATTGAGGCGTTGCTCAACGACGCGAAGACGGACGATGGCGACATCGGCGGATAGGTGGCGTCTTGGCATGATAGACAACGCAACGAAATGAAGATTGTATTGCATTGGGGGGATCGGCAGGCGGCTTGGCGGTACTCCCCCGGTGTAGGGGTAAAGGTGAAGGAAGCACTACAATGTGTGATCGAATCCGTATCATAGCGTCCTTATCGTTGATTGTACTGGTGGGGTTGAGTTCGGCGACGGTCTTCGCTCAGCCCTGTGATCCGACCTGGGACAACAGTTCCGGGCAGGCCGGCGATCCGCCGGGATTGTCCGGACCGGTGTACGCACTGGCTGTGTTTGATGACGGTAGCGGTCCGGCTTTGTATGCCGGAGGTGCCTTCACGTATGCGGGTGGTGTGTTGGTAAACAACGTCGCCAAGTGGGACGGGTCTTCGTGGTCGGCGCTTGGTTCCGGGTCCAACGCCGGGACCAACAGTGTGGTCTACGCCTTGACGGTCTATGACGACGGGAGTGGTCCTGCCTTGTACGCGGGCGGGTTCTTCGATCGTGCTGGTGGATTGATCGCTTACCGGATTGCGAAATGGGGTGTGGAAAGAGGCTGGTCCTCCCTTTCGGGCGGATTAAACAACAGCGTTTACGCTCTGACCGTTTTTGACGATGGGGCTGGAGAGCAGTTGTACGTTGGAGGGTTGTTCACCGAGGCTGATGGCAGTGTGCCGGCGAACCGGATAGCCAAGTGGAACGGCACCACGTGGTCGGCGCTCGATGAGCACGGGCTCAACAACGTCGTGGGCTCACTGGTCGGTACGCAGGAGGTGTCGGCGGTCGGTCCTGGTCTCTACGTGGGCGGCAACTTCACGAGTGCGGGCGGTGTGCCGGGGCGGAACCACATCGTCGCATGGGGGATTGAACGGGGATGGTCACCCTTGGGGCAGGGCGTGAATGACTGGGTGTCAGCCCTTGCCGTGTACAATGACGGTTCAGGAGCCAAGCTCTTCGCCGGAGGGGAATTCACCATTGCGGGGTTTGTCAGCGCGAATTACATCGCCCAGTGGGACGGTTCGTCGTGGCTTCCCTTGATGAGCGATGTGCATAACGGTGTGAACAATCCTGTCGGCGCTCTTGCGGTTTTCGACGACGGGACCGGGTCGGCATTATACGCTGGCGGTGAATTCACGATGGCCGGCGGTATGACGGCGAGCCACATTGCCAAGTGGAACGGTGAATCCTGGTCAGCACTGATCAGGAGTACCGATGCTGATGATGAGGGAACCAACTCGGATGTGAATGCCCTGGCCATCGCCACTGAGGATTCAGGTGTCGGTCCTGCCATTTACGTCGGTGGGACATTCACAGTGGCCGGAGATGACGCTGCCAATCGTGTGGCGGCCTGGGGCGGCTGCGGAGCGGCGGATGTTCCGGGCGACTTCGACGGCGACGGTGACGTGGACTTGGATGACTACGCATTCTTCTACGACTGTATGGATGGCCCAAATGCCACGCCGACGCCGACATTGCCGGTGACCTGGGAGGAGTGTCTTGAGGAGTTCGATTTCGACACGGACCTTGACGTCGACATGGGGGATTTCGGCGAGTTTCAGGGTCTGTTTGGAAGCCCGTTCTGATTTGCCCGCCCTGAAGCGTGATTGTTAGTCTGAGCAAACGCCGCCCCGTTCGGAAACGACACGGGGCGGTTGTTTCTTGGCAACACCACGTCACGTTGCGACCTTGTGAGCTGGAGCAAGCTCTATCCAATCGGCAGCATCCAATCGTTGGTTTCGTCTGTGAGTTCCTCGACGCCGACCGCTACGTTTGGACTGGTCATGCCATAAGACGGACTGGCGCTTGACTTGCCGGGCGACAGGCGCGGCGGATTCCCGTTTGTCAGGGGCTATTCGGGATGCTCGGCGGAAGACCCGTTGGGTTTTATCGTCGTCAGGCGTGTTCCTCGGACCTTGGGACGGGCGCCCGGGGAATCTGGCCTGGGGAACGAGACGACGAACTCCGACCCTTTCCCCACTGTGGACTGTACTTCCACGCGTCCGTTTGCCTGTTCCACGACCTCGCGCACGATGGCCAGTCCCAGTCCGGTTCCCGGGATGCTGGCAGCTAGGGCGAGCTTGCCTCGACGGAAGGGATCGAAGAGGGAATCCTCAGACACTTCGGCGATTCCCATTCCAGTGTCCTTCACGCTGATCGATGTCGTCTGGGCGTTGCAGGTGGCCGTCACCCAGATTTTCCCTCCCTTGGGCGTGTACTTGATCGCGTTTTCCACGAGGTTGCCGATGCAGTCCTCAAGGTCGCGCTCTTCCACACAGATATTCGGGCGCATGACATCGCTGGTGCTAACAGTAAGCTCGATGTCCTTAGCTTTGATCTGGTCAGTGAACTTGTTGATGATGCGGCGGATGATGTCTATCACGTCGGTTAGCGAGGACTGGTGGCGCGCGGGTGCGGCATCCTCGATTCTGGCCAGAGTGAGCAGTTCGCCGACCTGGCCGATAGCGCCCCTGCATCGCTGAATGATGCGATCAACGACGCCAGGAATACCCTCGGGACCAACGACACTGTCGCGGATCAGGTTGGCGAGCATCTCGATGCCGGCGACCGGGCTCTTGAGTTGATGGGCAGCCGTGAGCATGAACCTCGATCGGCGGGTCTGCAAGTCCTGGATCGCTATTTGGCTTCTCTGCAAGTCCTCGATGGTTTGCTCGAGTTCCTGCTCCTGTTCGTCGAGGCGAGCGGAAATCTGACGTGTGAAGAACAATATGCCGAAGATGCCCGCCGCCAGAACCGTGATACTGACGATGACGTATGTTTGGTCTTCGTGGAGCAGCGTCTCGCTCATCGAAACAAGGAAGGGGTAGTGGGGTTCGATCCACTTGAACGGCTCACATTCCCCCAACAGCAGCATGGCGTATAGGAACAGTGCTCCAATACCCTGCAGAAAGGCGTTTACCGGCTTGAGCAGCAAGGCGGCCAGGAGCATGTGAAAGAGGTAGAAGACCGCCATGGGATTCTCGATACCGCCTGAGTATCGGAGGATAATCGTGAGGAAAAGCAGGTCGATGGCCATCTGAGCGTTGACAAACATCGCCACCTGTTCGACGGCGTCTATCGTCCACGATTCTCTCGGTGTTTGTCCGACCGTGGCTCCTGTATGGGCGCTTGCGGACGACGCTTTGAGCGGGTGTGGGTTGTTGGTGGACGTGATTTCCCTGATAAGTCGCCGTCCCAGAATTGTCCAGGCGATGTTGATGGCTGCCAGGGCAAGAAGACAGACGAAAAGCTGAGGAGGACGGCGGAAGCCCGGTGATTGAAGGTGTTCGAAGACCAGCAGCGCGAACGTTGCAAATAGGATGATCCACCGCAGGCGGATGAACCAGCGGTCATGAACGACAGCCAGCAAGGCTTTTGCACGAAACGTGCGTGGAGAAGACCACAGGGTCCCTGCGTCCGATTTGATCTGCATATGAACACCACTGATACGAAGAAACTCTATCCGTCGGGTCTTGCTTATCCGGGGACATCGTGGGTCGCTAGCGTCACATCACACGTGCTTCTGCGGGTCATCCGAACCGCGCCCGTCAGGAAGCGGCCACCCCCTACGGCTTCCACCCCTCGCAATTCCGCTCCTTCACGGTCGCGGTTCGGTTCCAGAAACGTTTTCGGCAACCCGCAGCTTCGGGTGTGACAGAGCACTAGCCTGTCCTGACGAGCGCACGCACGCCGTCCGGTTCCCGACCGAGCATCATAATACAGAAGCGTCTGGGAACCAAGCACATCGAGAAACGCATCAGTTTGTGGGCCTGGGCGTCTTGTATGGCAGAGCCGAATGGTCCGCACAGAGAACCCCACCGAGGTTTCGCACGCACGGCAGGGTTCGCTGTGCGAACCATCCAGTCTGTTCGGAGTTGCGGTCGTCGAAAAGCGTGCTACTCGGGGCAGGCGGTTGAGCTTTGATGGGGTGGGGGCAATGGCACGGGCGAGATGTGTACGAAGGCCCGGTTCACGATATCGAGCTTCTCGACGGCTTCGCGAGTTGCCTCAGCCACATCGTGCGAGTCGGTGGTGGTCAGCGAGCCATCCACGCCGACCTCCAACTCCACGTGGACGAAGGTACCGACGTAGTGGCCTTTGATGTTCTCGACACCCAGCACACCGGAGGCCCGCTCGGCGGCTGCGCGGATGTCGCTTATGACGTCATCGTCCGGGGCTTTTCCCATCAGGTAGTCGATGTTGTCCATCATTATGCGGTAGGCGCTGTAGAGGATGTACACTCCGACGACCAGTCCGGTGACCGTATCGAGCAGAGGCAATTCGTACCTGGCGACCAGCACTCCGGCTGCTCCTTGACACGCCAACAGCACATCGTTGCGGCAATCCACGGCAGCCGCCCTGAGCGCCGGGCTGCCCAACTCACGGGCACGGCGATAGAAGTACACCGCCATCGCTGCCTTGATGAAGGCTGTAAGGCAGAGAGCGGCGACCGGATACCACCCGATGTTCTCTGGCAGCTTGTTCTGCCAGAGGCTCACGGCGCCGGCCCTGCAAGCTTCAAACCCGAGAATCCCGGTGAAGATGGCGACCAGGAGACCGGCGATCGGTTCGGCGCGGCGGTGTCCGAAGGGGTGGCTGGTGTCCGGGCTCATCCAAGCCCACCGGACACATAGCAGGATTACGATCGCAGCCACGCTGTCGGACAGCGAGTTCATCGTCTCGGAGAACACGGTGAGGCTGTCGGATCCCCAGGCGGCAACTCCCTTGACCACCAGGAGAAGCAGGTTGGCGCCGATCCCCACGATAGCAGCCCGCATCGCTACTGATGTCGACATCAGGTTCCTCCTCCATCAATGCACAATCAGTCCAGAGATAGCGATCGGAATCAAGCAACTCCCGGACGACACCGACGATTGAGCGCCACGATTGGATAGAGCTTGCTTTGGCGGTCGACGCTGCACCAGACCTTCGACCTTTGCATGCTCTCCGGAACACTGCAAACATATGTTCTTTTGGCGCAAGAAGAAAGGCCGCCCATGAGCGGCCTTTCAATGCAGATTGTCTTGTTATATAGCGGGGGTCTAGTAGCGGTCGCCGCCGCCGTAACCGCCTCGTCCGCCGCCTCCACCGCGAGGCTCGCGTGGTCTGGCTTCGTTGACGGTTAGCGGTCGACCCTTGACTTCCTGGCCATTGAGTGCTTCGATCGCTGCCTGGGCCTGCTCGTCGCTGCCCATTTCGACAAAACCAAAGCCCTTGCTCTGTCCGGTCATCCGGTCGCTGACGACTTCGGCGCTTTCCACGGTTCCGTGCTCGGAGAGGAGCTGCTCCAGTTCCGAACTGTCCACATCGTAGCTGAGATTCCCTACGTACAACCTTTTGCCCATCGTTGATCTCCTATCGATGGCAAGCTCGACCCGCTATTTCACTTTCAGGGTCGACTTTGAAAGTGGCCGACATTCCGGCCCGGAAGGAAGGGGGACGATCCAGGCGATGCGGTCCGGACGTTCTTTCCAAACTTCACTTATGCGCCTCGCTCGACAAACCAACCGGGCGAAAGCATACACTGAATCTGGATTGTGTAAAGGCCTATTTCGCCGGCGGAGACGTTCTTTTGGCGTGGATCGCGCTCCGTCATCCGTCTGGGCGGTGGAACACGATCCAGGCGGGCGTCTCTTAGCTCCAGGATGCGTATCGCGACGGTCTGGACAGGCCCTGCCATTGCCATCACTCGCACCCGTCAAGAGACAGTTGAATGCGCCGGAGCAGGTCGGGAAAGGTGGTCCACATCCGATGAGATGGGGAACTAGAGGAGCCCGCCGGTTCTTTCCCCCCAGAATAGACCCAGGGTCTACCCATCTGGACGGCAGGTGGGCTCCGACGGGTGGCGGACTCCGCCCAAGTCAGGTACAAGACTTGCTAGTGCTCTGTCACGCCGAAAACTGCGGGTCGCTGAGGGCGTTCCCAGAACCGAGCCGCGACCGTCAGGGAGCGGAGACGCGAAGGATGACAATCGCAGGAGGCAGCCGCTTCCTGACGGGAGCGGTTCGGATGACCCGCAGAAACACGTGTGATGCGACACTAGTACTGTTACAGCAGTGAATCGAAGGGTAGTGCAGGCATCTCGCCTGTGTGATGGCAGGCGGATATGTTCGCCTGCAGGGTTCGTGGTTTCGTGTTCCAAGCTTGAAGAAGGATGATCCTATGTTGCCGACTTATTCTCCTGAACCGTACGTCGATTTCAATCAAGACCAACCCCGCGAGAAGATGCTGGCCGCCTTGCGGCTGGTTGCGGGCGAACTCGGCAAGACCTACCCGTTGTGGATCAACGGCGAACCCGTGACTACCGGCGAGACGTTCGACTCGGTCAGCCCGGCTGACCCCAATCGCGTCGTCGGCACGATGGTCAAGGCCAACGCCGAACTCGCCGACAAAGCCGTCAAGACCGCCCACGAGAACTTCAAGAAATGGAGCAGGTTCGACCCCGACGCCCGGGCTCGGATTCTGATCAAGGCGGCGGCTATCATGCGCCGTCGCGTCTATGAGCTCAGCGCCTGGATGTGCTATGAGGAAAGCAAGAGCTGGATCGAAGCCTACGCCGACACCTGCGAGACGATCGACTTTCTCGACTTCTATGGCCGGGAAATGATGAGGCTTAAAGGCGCTCATCCGGTGACGCCGTTTGCGGGCGAGGAGAACGAGCTTCGCTACATTCCGCTGGGCGTGGGCGTGGTGATTCCGCCGTGGAATTTCCCGCTGGCGATCGCGACCGGCATGACGACTGCGGCACTGGTTACGGGCAATACGGTATGCCTCAAACCCGCGAGCACCGCGCCGGTGGTGGCGGCTAAGATGGTCGAGATTCTGCACGAGGCTGGTCTGCCGAAATACGCGCTCAACTTCATGCCGGGGCCCGGAAGCAGCGTGGGCGACACGATGGTGTGCCACCCGCTGACACGGTTTATTTCGTTTACCGGTTCACGCGAGGTGGGCACGGGCATCTTCGAGAAAGCGGCGAAGGTCCATCCGGGTCAAATCTGGCTTAAGCGCACCGTGCTCGAGATGGGCGGCAAGGACTGCACCGTGGTGGACGAGACGGCTGACATCGACGCAGCCGCTGAAGGCGTGGTCGCGGGCGCTTTCGGGTTCCAGGGGCAGAAGTGCTCGGCGTGTAGCCGGCTCATCGTCCACGCCGACGTCCACGACGAGCTTGTCGCGAAGGTCGTCGCCCGAACCAAGGAGCTTACCATCGGCGACACTGTCGGTCCGGAAAACTGGTTCATAGGCGCCGTCATCGACAAACCGGCGTACGAGAAGATAAGCGAGTACATCAAGATCGGCGACGGTGAGGGCAAGACGGTTCTCGGCGGTGGACACGTGCCCGGAGCGGGCTACTTCATCCCGCCGACGATCATCGACAATATCGCTCCGACCGCCCGAATCGCCCAGGAGGAGATCTTCGGGCCCGTCCTGGCGGTCATCAAGTTCAAGACCTTCGACGAAGGTCTGGACATCGCCAATGGCACCGAGTACGGCTTGACCGGCGCGCTCTACTCGAACATCCGCGAACGACTGGAGCGGGCCCGGGCTGAATTCCACGTCGGCAATCTGTATCTCAACCGCAAGTGCACCGGCGCCCTGGTGGACGTTCAGCCGTTCGGCGGGTTCAACATGTCCGGTACGGATTCCAAAGCCGGCGGCCGAGACTACCTGCAACTATTCATGCAAGGCAAGAGCACCACGGAACGCCTGTAGCAGTAGGGTGCGTCCCGGACGCACCAATGGGATAATAGCTGATACCTGACAACTGATGACTGATAACGGGTGCCCCATTCTTAGCGGAGCGAAGAGCGGGGGACGGATGGTGCACCCGGCCTTGTGAACGGAAGAAGGTGCGTGACATGTTCGAGGGCAAGGACACGCTATGGGTCGTTCATATCGGGCACGACGACAAGATACCGATCCGTGCTCGCGAGGAGGGGTTCGTGTGCATCGGCTGGAAAGACATGGGGGACGTGTCCCCGTACACCACACGTGAAGCGATGAAAACTGCCATGGCAAAGACATGGCCGGCGTGGAAGACGGGGAAGGTCCGTTCCTGCTACGGCCAGGTCTTCCGTTTTGCCCATGTGATGAAGATCGACGATCCGGTCGTCTTCCCCATCAGGCAGACAAGGGAGATTGCCATCGGCCGCATCAAGAGCGACCACCGCTTCATGCCGGCGGGGGATGAACTCCATGAGCGCGGCTATGCGAACGTCCGCGACGTTGAGTGGCTCAAGATCGTGCCACGTACGGCCTTCTCGAAAGCAGCCTTGCACAGCTTCGGGGCGTTCTCATCCGTGAGTACATCGAACGATTTCCTCGAAGAAGTCGTTGCGATCGTAAGTGGCGAAGCGGCGACGCTGGCGGACCCAGAGAACGTGCCGACAGGGGGGAAGACCAGCGAACCGTCCACCGAGGACGAGGGAGAATCCTTCGACCTATACGAAACCGCCACCCAGGAAACGGAAGACTACCTCCTCAAAGCATGGCACCACACGGGTGCAGCGTTCGAGCACGTTGTTGCATCCGTCTTGGAAGCTATCGGCTATACGGCTACCGTGACGAGCGCCTCCAAAGATCACGGCGTTGATGTGATTGCCCATCCGGACCCGCTGGGATTGGAGCAACCATTCGTCAAGATTCAGGTGAAGAGCGGCACGAGCACCGTGGGCGAACCCGAGGTAAGTCAGCTAATCGGCTCGCTATATGAGGGCGAGAAGGGGCTTTTCATTAGCCTTGGAGGATTCTCGCCAGCTGCACGGGCCAAGGCTCGCAACTCGGCGAAAGTCAGCCTCATCGACGCGAAGCAGTTCGTTTCGCTGTTCCTTGACCACTACGAGAAGCTCGACCCATCATGGCAAGCGAAATACCCACTCAGTCGCGTGTATGTTCCCAAGGCCTGAGCAGGGCAGGTCGATGACCTGCCTTTTCTATCAGGATAGCAGCGAAGATCATCCGGGCTCGAGAGATTATGGTGAAGGCAGGTGAATCACCTGCCCTACGTCACTGGCGGGCGAGCCGCCAGTGGCACCCTCAGCCGTAGCGCGCGTCCTCGACGCACCAATGGGCTGACGGCTGATAGCTGACAACTGATAGCTACCTGACGCGACTACGCTTCGATCGTCGAGTGGAGGCGTGATCCTTGAGTGACGGGCGGGCGCATAATCTGCCGGGGGTTGAGGCTGGCGGGCCGTTGTTGCGATGGCGCGTGGGGCGTGAAGCCCTTGTGGCTGTCGTAGCGATCGTCTGTTTTGTCAACATCCTGCCCAATGGGTTTTGCTACGACGACAACGCGGTCGTGCGATCGAGCGCTAAGGTCAACGAGCCGGGTCAGTGGCTTCGCGTCTGGACCACCGACCATTGGTCGGACGTGCGGGGCGTTCGGGCTGATCGCGACCTGCTCTATAGGCCTGTGGCACTTAGCTCCCATCGTCTGGTCCGGATGGCGGGCGGCGGCGGTCCTTCGCCCCATCATCTGGTGAACATACTGCTGCACGCTCTTGTCAGCGTGCTGGTGGTGCGGTTGTGTTTGCGACTGGGCGGATCGAGCATAGCCGCACTGGCTGGGGGCGTTGTATTCGCCGTCATGCCCATCCACAGCGAGGTGGTCGCGAGCGTGGTCGGCAGATCCGATATGCTGGCGACTGGCGGAGTGCTGGCGGCTGTCTTATGCCACGGCCGATCGATGGCAGCTGACCGATCAAGCCGGGTCGTCTGGTGGCGACTGGTTTCGATGGCGGCTGTGTTTGTCGCGATGGGATCGAAGGAAAGTGGAGTAGCCGTCGTGGCGATCGTGCTGCTCTTCGATGCATTCTGGTGCCATCCGTCAACGAGTCGGACACCTGAAGGTGACGGAGTACAACCGGACGGATCGCCCCGGACAGAGCCGGGTTGGTTTGGCATATCTACGCTGTGGCGATCGGCGTATTTGCTCATTCCTCTGGCGGTCTACTTCGCGCTTCGTTATCACGCACTCAGCGGCCAGCTTTATCAGAAGCCGGCCGTCAGCAAGACGGTCAACGTGCTGGTGGATGCTCCGTTGTGGCAGCACGCCCTGGGCGTGGTTCAGCTTTGGGGAATGTACTGGGCTAAGACCCTCTGGCCCGGCGTGCTCAGCATCAGTTACTCAATCAACGAAATCCGCCTGGCGACCGGCCCGACCGATCCGCACTTTCTCGTCGGACTGGTTGCAGCCATCGCCCTTGTCGCAGCCTCGGTGATCGCGTGGCGCAGAGGTGTCCGCAGCATCGCTCTTCTGTCGGTTCTGATCGTCGTGAGCTATGGGCCGACGGCCAACGCGCTGGTGCTTATCAAGGTCTTCTTTGCGGAGCGTATCTGGTATCTGCCTTCCGTCGGAGTCGCGATTCTGTTGGGGATGGGTTTCGCTGCTTTGGGGCGACGTAGGTGGCTGATCGCTGTGGGCGTGCTGGTGGTGTTCGCCTCGATGGGGCGATGCTGGATTCGCAGCGCGGAGTGGCGCGGCAACGAGACGCTCTATGCATCGGCCTACCGTGACCAGCCCGACAGCATCACTGTGCTGCACCTGTATGGTCAGTGGCTTGCCAATAACGGCTACTGTGATCGCGGGATCGAGTTGCTCGAGTCGGCTGTCGAGATTGACCTGGGTTTTGCCGATGGGCACCGGGCGCTGGGGAGAGCCTGCCTGACAGCCGGCGATTACGAGAAGGCGCTTCACCATCTGCAGATCGCGGTCATGCAGATTCCCGATCATGCCCCGACAATGGAGTTGTTGGCGGTTGCGCGGCGTGAGCTTTCCGCGCGAGATGAGTCTGAGGTGGCGCGGTTGATTGAAGAGGCTCGCACGCACCCTGAGGATGTCGACCGAGAGCTGGCGGTTGTGCGGAAGCTGCACAAGCTGGCGCGGGATGAGGAAGCCCTTGAGCGGTTCCGTGATCGAGAGTCGCGCTTCGCCGAGAGTCTCGCGTGGCAGAACACCTATGCGGTCACTCTGATCTATCTTAACCGCCGGGACGAGGCTATCGACCGTTTCCGCAAGTGTATCGAGCTCGCACCCGAGAACGGGCAACTGGCTGTTGAGCTTGCTATGTTGCTCATGGAGCGGCAGGAAGGCGACGATCTTAAGGAGGCGTGGGGGCTATCGGGGCGTGCTCTCGAGTTGTGGCCCGGTGCCTGGTCGGCGCTGGTGTGTCGGGCGGAGTTGACGGCGCTCCGGGGCGACATTGTCGCTGCCGTCGCGCTTTACGAAGAGGCGATTCGCTCCCTGCCCCCCGACAGCACGCAGCGGAAGCGGCTGGAGCAACGAGTAAAGGTGTTGGGGCGATAAGCAAATGGGCGGTCCATGGCTTTAGCCGTGACGGGTGGCCCATGGCTTTAGCCGTGGGGGGCACGAATCAGAGATTGGTGCGTCTGGGACGCACCCTACGTTTTTGTGGGATATGCTTCGGTCTTGCCGTCCGTCCCCCGCCCCTGGAAGGGACGGGGCACCCATCTCGCAAGAACGAGCGAGGGTGCTGGGGCGATAAACGCATGAGTAGATCGGTATTCTACATAGTCGGTGCGGCGCTTATGGTCTGGGTTTGCCCAGCGTTCTCGCTCGCCCAATTAACGCCGCAAGAGTGCCTGCTATTGTTTAACGCCGATAGCGATGCTTCCCGCGAGCTTGCCGAGAACTATGCATCCTTGCGCGGCGTACCGGGCGGTCAGATCATCGGGTTATCGTTTCCTCTTCGGGAAAAAATCACACGAAAGGAGTATGGTGTCGCGGCTGACGCTGTCCGGAGGATTCTCCGTGATCGTCCGTGGGGAGAGCGCATTCGTTGTCTGGTAACGTTCTATGATGTTCCTTTAAAGGTCGCTGGGCCCAAGCCCACTGAGCAACAGCGCGGGCAGGCTTTGACACTCAAGGAGCTTCGTCTTCAGGCGATAGACCGCCTCGGGAAACTCGTTGAGAGCTTGGAGGCGGATTCCGGTCTGCATGAAGAGCACGCCGCGCGGGAGGAACATGCCGCCGGGGAGAAGCCGGTTGACCTGGAGGTGTTGATGAAGCGTTACGTCCGATCCCGCGACTTGCGCATTGCGCAGATCGAGAAACTCAGCGGCGAACTGCGGGGGAAGGAGACGCAAAAGGCCATCAATACAATCGAGCTGGTGGAGGGCAGGGAGGCCGTCATTCCCGTTATCCGCGCCGGTCTCAAGGAGCCGACTCCTGCGATGCGCGAACAGCTCGACACGTGGTCCGACCAGGCCCGCCAAATGGAGCGCGAGCTTGCAATCGCGTTTGACGAAGGGCCCATGTCGCCGCGATGTCGAGAAGTGCTGAAGCTTGTACGCACCTGGCGGGGTCTTCGAGGTCTGTGCGCGTGGTGCGACGAGCAAATCAGTTGGCTTGAGGGACGAGAGTCGAACGCCGCTTTCGACAGTGAGCTGTCATTGGTCTTGTGGGATAGGTACCGGCTTTACAGGTGGCAGATTAACCCGCTCAATCCGCAGGCGAAGCCACAGCTTCGCGGAATCGATTACGGCAAGACGTTGATGGTGGCGCGGATCGATGCCCCCACGCCGGCGATCGCAGCCCGCATGGTTGAAGACGCAGTGGCTACGGAAACCGATGGACTTGGAGGAAAGTTCTACATCGACGCGCGGGGCCTGAAAGGGGCGGACCTGTTCACCGAGTACGATCGGGATCTGCTTGATCTTTACTATCTTGTCAAGGATCATACCGATATTCCGGCCGTGTTGGACGTCAAGCCCGAGGTTTTTTCAGCCGGAAGCTGTCCCGACGCGGGCCTTTACTGCGGGTGGTACAGTCTGAGCAACTACGTGCCGGCGTTTACGTTCGTTCGCGGAGCCGTCGGATACCACATCGCCAGCTTCGAGCTTCGGAGCCTTCGTGACACCGAGAAGAAGTACTGGTGTCCGGGTCTGTTACAGGGCGGGATGACAGCCACCTTCGGGCCCACGGCAGAGCCATACTTGCACTCTTTTCCAAAGCCCAGCAGGTTCTTCGGCCTGCTTCTTACCGGCGAGTTGACCCTTGTCGAGTGCTTCTACGAGTCCAAACCGCTCAACTCATGGCAACAGGCGCTTCTGGGTGATCCGCTCTACCGCCCCTTTGCCCATCGTCCGAAGCTCAGCAGGGCGGAACTCGAGACGTTCCTCGGTGGTCGTGAAAAAACGGGTCTGGGTGGGTGATTAGGCTCAGGCAAGCGAATCCACCGCGCGGGAGTGGTGGGACTGCGTGTCGTTGTACCTGGCAAACATCGCCCCCCACGAACTTTAAGCTGTACTTTTCCCGAGTTGTATAATCGGATAATATTGCTCTGGCGAGGTCCGCCGATTGCATAATGGGAATTTGGCGGGGAAGATTAGACACCGGGAACGAGATAACACGCCGGTTTCTTGGGGACAGGCTTGACCGGCGCGAGACCCACTAGAGCAAGCTCTAGTTTTGTATAGCGGTCGAACGGCGCTTTTCTGCCCAACGGCGCGGGAAGCCGATCGCTATACAGAAACCGAAGACGTTCTAACTGATTGACGAGGGAGTTTCATGGAAGACCACAGCACGCTTTCGCCTGAGACCTTGGCTGTCCACGCTGGCATCGGTACGTACGACGGTTTACCGGTCGTGCCGCCGATCTACCAGACATCGACGTTCGCTTTCGACAGTGCCGATCAGGGGGCAGCCCTGTTCGCGGGGAAAGAGAGGGGCTACATCTACTCGAGGATGGGGAATCCCACGGTCGAGGCGCTCGAGAAATCCGTGGCGACTTTGGAGGGTGGTTACGCGGGTTTGGCCTGCGGCAGTGGAATGGCCGCGATCCACACCACGCTGGCGGCTTTGCTTTGCAGCGGCGACCACCTGGTATGCAGCGACGCCGTGTACGGCCCGACCTGCACGCTGGTCGAGACCGTGATGACGCGCTTTGGCATCGAATCGTCGATTGTCGATACGTCAGACCTCAAAGCCGTCGAAAAGGCCATCCGTCCCAATACGAAGGTCATCTATGTCGAGACGCCGGGCAATCCAACGCTGGTTATGACCGACATGGAGGCGATCTGTGATCTGGCCCACGCACATGGGGCGCTTGTCGTTGTGGACAACACTTTCATGAGCCCGATTCTTCAGCAACCTCTCAAGTGGGGTGTGGATGTCGTGGTCCACAGCCTCACTAAGTTCCTCAACGGTCATGGAGATGTGGTGGGTGGTCTGATTGTCGTCAAGGACGAACCGACGTACACCGCGTTCCGAAAGATCCTCAATCACCTGGGTGGTGTGCTACCTCCGATGGAGTCCTTCCTGGTTCATCGCGGGATAAAGACGCTGGCGCTGCGCATGCAGCGACATTGCGAATCCGCCGCCAAGGTGGCGGACTTCCTCGTCGGACATTCACGGGTCGAGTGGGTGCGTTTTCCGGGTCTTGAGAGTCATCCGCAGTACGCCATCGGGCGCAAACAGATGAGCGGTCCGGGAGGGATGATCAGCTTTGGGCTTAAAGGCGGTCTGGAGGCTGGCAAGGGGATGATGGACGCCATGAAGCTCTGCGGCCTGGCTGTGAGCCTGGGCGGCGTCGAGTCTTTGATCCAGCATCCAGCCGGTATGACCCACGCATCGATGGGGCCCGAAGCGCGCAAGCGCGCCAACATCACCGACGGTCTGGTGCGCCTATCCGTGGGCATCGAGCAGGTCGACGACATCATCGCTGATCTGGATCAGGCTCTTGGTAAGGCGAAGTCCGGAGGCGCAAACCGACCCAGTGTGGGCGTGGGCTAAGCGGTCTTACGTAAGTTCTTCCCGCAACAGAACACAGCCATGCTCCAACCCACCCGGGGCGGGTGGCCTACCTCCTCTGGGGGTGGGGGAGTCGATGGTTTCACGGCCAAGCGACATTCGTCTTCAGCTCGTGGTTCCCGGCGAAGGTCATTGCGTTTCCCATCCCAACTCGCGTGAAGAAGTGTCTTGACTGTTTTCACCGCCCACGCGACCCTGCTGGCGGGAAGGACGTCCGCGCTACCCGTGCGGTGCGGTAAACAGTTACGAGGATTCTGTCATGCTCAAATCCACCCAGGTATTGCGTTCGGTAGTAATTACGCTTGCGATGCTCGGTATCGTCTCTGTCGGCGGGTGTGAACGCGACGCGTCCAGTTTTCGAGCAGATGGCGATTCGTCGACAAACGTCGCCGACTCCGGCGTCGATCACGGGCACCTGTCACCGATCGAGACCGTCCGGCGCGCACGACAACATAGGCTTATGGGGGAATTGGGGCGGCTGGAAGAGTGTCTCATTGTCGAACAGCGGAAGGCAGTGGTGGATCTCGTGATAAGCGTGGACCGGCTTGCAACTGCTAATGATGCGCTTACACTGGCGACCCGTCAACACTTGGGCGCGGCGACTGCTGAGACTGTGAATCGCCCGGGTTTGGCGAACATCATCGGTGTGTTCTCGCGGGATGTTGAGTTGATCGATGAGCACGTAAGCGGTGAGAAAGCCGTGGTGACGATTCAGGTGGCGGGCAGGATTCCCCTGGAGGAGGTTGAACTTGTCCACCGCCAAGGGCGCTGGTTGATCCAAACAGACCCTCCGGTCGAAGGGATGACCGACGCGTTGCGGCGGCATGCGGATACTCTGACAGATCTGGCCCGAGCGGTTCGTGCGGGCAAGTACAACGCGAGCTCTTTGGTGCGGGAGCTCGAAGCCCGCGAGGTTTCATCGGGTCGGCGGATCAACGAGTTGCTGACGTCGACGTCGCAACCTTGAGCATTCAACCGACAGATGGGTCGCCTGTGGCTAAAGATGGTCCGTTTCCGGGGATGTGGGGTTGCCGATCAGGACTGCTAAACAGAGCCGCGACCGTGAGGGATTGGAGGCAAGCCGGACAGTGTTGGTCCATGACGCCTCAGGCGGATCGCGAAGCAGCGAAGTGGCAGGTGACAAACGCCCGCGTTGGGCACCTGATCTGAGCCCCGAGCGCAAGGGCGGGTCCGAAGACCTATGGTCTGTCCAGGAAGGCCCCGCGCTGGCGTTTGGGGCTCTGATCAACTCCGCCGATGGTGTCATGGACCCGGTGGCCGCTTCCTGACGGGCGCGGTTCGGATAACTCGCAAGAGTGCTTGCGACGGATCACTTGTTCTCAAGAGGCCTGAGACGAAATGCGTTCCATTCTCGGACTGTTCGGATCGTTGTGGTTCACTGCGGTGCTGCTTGTGGCGTTGGTGGTGGCGATGGCGTGCGCTACCGTCTTTGAGTCCTCACACGGGAGTGAGCATGCCCTGGCTGCGTTCTATCTTTCCGATTGGTTTGCGGGGCTTCTTGGGCTGGTCGCGGTAAACGTGTTTGCCGCCTTGGCGTTACGTTATCCGTTCTCGAAGCGGCAAGCCGGGTTTGTCGTGACGCATGTTGCCATCCTCGTGGTTTTGGCCGGTGCGTACGTTACCAAGCTCTGGGGCATCGACGGTCAGTTGGGTCTTGTCGAAGGTCAATCGCTCAGTAGTTTCAACGTCCCCGGACGCGATACACTCACCATTTCCGGAGGTGCGGACCGGACCAGATTGCAGGTCGATCTCGATCCGAGGATCTTCGGGGGCTTCACCGCGGTCGACAATCCAGGCGCTGAGACGCTGTCTTGGGGCGATGCTCGAATCGACATCCTGCGATATCTTCCCGATAGCTCTGAGACTACACGCGTGGTGGACGACAATCCGTCGCCCAACCCGGCTGTTGAGGTCTCGCTGTTGCACCCGGGTCGGGACACTCGCGAGTGGATTTTTGCAGGCAACACCGGTGAGCGGACTTCGATGGATGTTACATTTCGCCATGTCACCGACGAGGCGGAGTTTGCCGACCTGATCGAACCTGAACCTCCGGCGGAACCCACAAGCCAAGGGATCATAAGGGTGGAGCACGCCGGTTCGACCTTTGAGCTGCCGTTGGAGGATTGTTCGGGTCAATCCGTTGGCGTGGGGGACACGGAGTACGCGATTCAGGTTCTCCGGTATCTTCCTGACGCAAAAGTATCGACGGGAGGTACTATCGAGAGCGCCTCGGACAGGCCTTTGAACCCGGCCGTCGAAGTCGAGATCACCGGTCCGGCGGGTAGTGAGAAGCGTGTGGCATTCTCGAAGTTCCCCGATTTCATGTCCTCGATGCACGGCGATAAGGAGGTTCAAGAGCTCAAGGTCGTCTTTGTCGCTTCGTCGGCGGATGTTCCATCCGCTCCTATCGAGGTGCTGAGCGGACCGAGTGGCGACTTGCATGTTCGCTTCTCGCCCGACGTCGGGGAAGTCGACATTCGGAAGGTGGAGTTGGGCACTTCCGTAGATACGCCCTGGTCCGGACTTAGCTTCACTGTCTTGCGGCGATTCGAGCATGCCCGTCTGGATTACTCGGTTGAGGCTGTACACCCGGTTCGCGAGACTCGCATGCCTGCAATTCTCGTCAAGGTGAATACTCCCGGTGGCGATGAAGAGAACTGGTTGCGCAAGCATGATGATCCCTGGACCACGAAGGTCGGCGGTTTCACATGCGAGCTGACTTACGGCGCCAAGGTCATGCCTTTGGGCTTCACCGTCACGTTGGATGACTTCAAGCTCGGGCGTTACCCGGGAGAGCAGACTCCGCGTTCGTTCGAGAGCCATATCACTATCGTCGACCCGGCTGTGGGCGGATCGCAAAGCCGGGTGATCGGTATGAACCACCCCACCGAGTACGGCGGATACACGTTTTATCAGTCAGGCTATCGCCAGAACCGTGACATGGAAGTGAGTTTCCTGAGCGTGTCGCGGGATTACGGAACCCCGATCGTCTTTACGGGTTACATCGCGCTGATGGTGGGCATGTTCGTGACTTTATGTACGCGGCTTACGCAGCGGCAGACGTCGATGGGCTCTATGAAGTCGGAAACTGCACAGTAGCAGAGCCGCAGGAGCTCATGGCGGAACCCCAAAGGCCTCCACGAGGAAGGCAGCCGAAAACGAATGATGCATCTAATAATCATGCTTGCGGTAGTGACACCGGCTGCTCTTCCGTTGGAGAAGGAGCTTCCCGGGTCTTCTCTTGATTTGAGCACAATCCGTGCACTGCCGGTTCAGCATAACGGTCGCTGGATGCCGCTCGATACGGTGGCTCGTGACGTTGTCGAGTCGGTTACGGGTAGCGAGTTCCACCGCGGGATCGACCCCACATTGCTGCTGCTGTCGTGGACGCTCGAGTCGCAGACCTGGATGCAAGAGCCGCTCATCACCATAGCAAACGCCGAGTTGCGATCCGAGCTGGAGCTTTCCAACTCTCAGACGGTTTTTTCCTATACTGAGCTTGTCAATCACAAGCCTCTGCTCTCTTTGATAGACGGTCTCGCCCACGCCGGTGGTGGGAAGTTGGATCCGCTTCAATCCAAGGTCGCGGACATCAACAAGAAGCTATGGACTCTCGATCGGGTCTTCAGCCGTCAGATCATCCGTCCTATCCCCGATCCTGCCGACTCGCTCGGTGCGTGGTTCCCGATCACGGCGATGTCCCCGACCGATTCCGATGACATCGTTGCTGTGAAGTCTGCTTGGGCTGCTCTCGGTTCGGCGCTTGTCATCGAAGAGGCTGATGCCTTCGCGGAGGCATCCGGGCGCCTGGTTGAATCACTCGGGAAGCTGCCGACCGCCTTTCGCCCCGACTCGAAGCTGTTAGAGACCGAGCTGCGGTACAACAAGCTCAGACCGTTTCGCACCGCCTGGTATATCATGGTCGTCGGTGCTGTCCTCGCCGCGTCTCGTCTGCTGGTCAGGTGGAGGTCGGTGGATGCAGTGGCCGTCATCGTGATGTTGGCGGGCTTTGGCGTCCTTACGTACGGACTGCTGCTCAGGTGGCAGATTGCCGGACGGATTCCTGCCTCCAACATGTTCGAGTCGCTTCTGTTTCTCAGTTGGGGGATGGGGGCGGCTGCGATTCTGTCGATGTTTGTGCTTCGCGATCGTTTTGTGCCGCTGACAGCCTCAGCAATGGGTGCGCTGGCGCTGATCCTGGCTGACTGTCTGCCGCTGGACCACTTCATTCGTCCCATTCCGCCCGTGCTGCTCGACACGATCTGGATGTCCATCCACGTGCCGATCATCATGGTGTCATATTCGGTGCTCACGCTGGCAGTGCTGATCGCGCATGTTCAGCTTGTGGTGCTAGCCTGCGCCCCAACTCGATCGGGGGCGATCAAGACTATCGACTCGCTACACTACTGGTACATGCACGCCGGTTCCATTCTACTGCTGGCGGGGATCATCACGGGCAGTATGTGGGCTGCGTCATCCTGGGGTCGATACTGGGGCTGGGACCCCAAAGAGGTCTGGTCGCTCGTCGCTTTCCTGGCATACATTACGATCATGCACGTACGCATCGGTCCTCGTAGAGCTTCCTTCGCGACCTATGCCGTTGGCCTTTCGCTTATCGCGGTCGTGTTTGTTCTTGTCGCCCAGAGACTCGCCCCGTTGGATGGTGGGAAGCTGGCGGCACTCGGCGCGACAGCCGCAGCTGTGGCTATGTTCGTGCTGTCCCACGGCATGCTTGCCACCGCTCTTAAGAGCATTGTGGCGTTTTGGCTGATCATCATGACCTACCTGGGTGTGAACTACGTGTTGGGTACCGGTCTGCACACCTACGGGTTCGGCACTGGAGCGGTCATGGATACCATGATCCGGGTCGGCGCGATCGATCTGTGCTTGATGGTGGTGCTCAGTGCTGTTCACCTCGCTCGTCGACCCGCACAGGCCCCGCCTGCCGGTGGTCGGCTCGCCACCTCGACTGCCTAGCGCTCTGTCACAACCGAAACCGTGGCTTGGTGAAGGACCTCACCGAACCGAACCGCGACCGTGAGGGAGCGGAAACGCAAGGGACAGCAGCCGTAGGGAGGCGCCGCTTCCTGACGGGCGCGGTTCGGATAACCGGCAGGAACACGTGCGACAAAGCGCTGGAGCTTGTTTTATAGCAGTTTCAACCATCTTGTAGCGTCCGGACTGGAAGTTTCTCAAGAAGAAATCGACTTCCCGACGCTACGACAAAATAGAACTTGTTTTAGAAACCCAACTTGATCGCCAGACCACAGGCTGTCACCACTGCGCCCGCCGCTGCGTGGCCGTAGCGCTCGAACCGCAAAAAGGTGCTCTTCGACAGCCCGAGGCAGGTGGCCATCACTATGGTCGTCATCGTCGTGATGGTCACCAGAGAAAAGACGGTCGCGACCAGAGCAACGCCCCAGAAGCTCATTTTGGCGGCTGGATACATGAGTATGGGGATCAGGGGCTCACACGGCCCGAAGACGAAGATGGTAAAGAGGATCCACGGTGTCATGGAGGAGGCCCGTTCTTCGCTCTTATGGACATGAGCGTGGTCGCCGACATGGGTGTGGTTGTGGGTGTGAATACTGCCGTCGAGGTGAACGTGCGTGTGCGAATGGGGACGATTGCGGACGGCTCTGTGAATGCCCCAGACCATGTAAGCCAGGCCGAAGCCCAGCAGAAGCCAGCCCGCAAGAGAGCCGCGCATGCCCTCGAACGCCTCAAGCCCGGTGACAGCCATTCCCAGGGCAATACCCGCAATCCCCAGCAGGACCGAACTCATCACATGCCCCACGCCACATGCTATGGTGATCGCCAGCGTTTTTGGCATCGACCATTTTCCGATGCGCGACATCGCCACGAAGGGCAGGTAGTGGTCCGGGCCAGTGATAGTATGGAAGAAGCCCAAAAAGGCGGCCGTCGCCGTCAAAGCTGCGAGTGTCATTCCTTCCACCGTTTACTCTCCGTTGACCGATGTCGTGAGACGACGCGTCCGGAGCAGACGTATCCCCCAGCAACCCGGTGTAGCGTCCAGCATATTCCATCACACTTGGAAAGACAAGAAATAGGCGGGGTCTTCGTGGACAGACCATAGGCCCGCGATCCCGCTCGCTTGCGCTCGGGGCTCGGATCAGGTACCCAGCGCGGGCGAGCGCCCCGGCGCTCACCTTCCGTGGATCTGCCGTTTGCGAAAAACCGCCGACAATCCACTAACGGTCAGCGTTTTCCGACGTCTTATCCTGTCGGGGGGTGTAGGAAATCGTGCATTTGAGCAATACTGCATTCAATCCACCGAATGAAGCAGTATCATGCCCTGGTTTCACTTATATCGCTGAGGGCAGGATGGAGCTGTCGTGGGCTTGACGGGGACATCGGAAATCGTGGAGGACAGGCGTCGTCCGCTAGGCGTGCGTCATGCTCTGTTGGTGTTCGTGTCACCGCGCGCGCTATTCGAGCGGGTGGAGGACACCGGGGCATACGGATGGTCGCTCGTGACGCTGGTCGGGTTGGTGCTGCTTCTGGGATACGCGGAGGTGCAGACCGGCCTGACTGATCGAGTCGTGGATCAGAGAACCGAGAAGGCACTTGCCGATTTGGAGCAAGCCCAAGGACATCTGGTCGATCGGATCGAACTCAAAGAGCAGATGGACAGCTTGCGGCAGCGTGGCGAGTTTGACAAGATGTTGTCGCGGATGGGTGTGATCGTGTTCACGCCGCTTTGGCTGCTGGCGTCGTTCATGCTGATCGCCTCGGCGCTGTACGCGGCGGTGGCTCTTACGGGGCGTAAACCAGAATATCACACGTTGATGTCTATTTGCGTGTACGGCGGGTTTGTCGTGCTGTTTGGCCGCATCGTCAGGCTTGCGATGGTGATCTTCTATCGGACGGCGGACATGGATACTTCGCTGGGTATGATGTCGGTTGCGGGTGAGCCGTCGCCTCTGTCAGCCGTCGATCCGTTCAGGATTTGGTTTTGGGTCCTTGCTGCCATGGGCTTGGTGGTGACAAGGCAGCTTGGTAAGCGGATGGCTGTCGCGACGTGTCTTGTGATGGCACTTGTCGCCGCCGGCGTTCGAGTGGCGATGGCGTATGCGGGATGATCCGTAGGACAATCAGTCCAAACGCGGTGGTCGGAATCGAGGAGCTTGCGGACCACACCAACGCTTGAACGCTGCGATTGGATGGAGTTTGCTCTGGTTCCGATGCGCTGATGCGGTTTGGTTGACGGCTTACGAAGCCCGATGGAGATATTGCGATGAAGGGTTTCCTGACATTACTCGTTCTGGTTGCAATCAGCGCCGGCGTGTTCGCCCTGGGCAGCTTTCGCAAGGAGAAGGACGGCGAGTCTATTCTGCACGTTGCGGAAGAGGTGGCTCTGACGGTCGCCGTCGAGAAGCCCGACCTTGGAGGAATCACTCGGATAGTCCAGGCCCCCGGTGACGTTGAAGCCGTTCTGGAAGTGGAAATCAGCTCCGAGATTGTCTCGAAAATAGTCGAGATGCCGATCGAGGAAGGCGACCAGGTCCGAGCGGGAGATATGCTCTGTCGCCTCGACGACAAGAACCTGCTCGCTGACGTGGAGTCGGGCGAGGCGCGAATCTCCCAACTGAAGGCGGCCCTTGTCCAAGCCGAAGCCGACGTCGAAAAGGCCCAGCGTGACATGGAGAGACAAGCCGGGTTGTCGGAGGCGCAGGCAACTTCCGACCTGGAGCTTCGCGACTACGTGACGGTTTCCAAGAAGGCAAGAGCCGTGTTGGAAATGCGGCACCACGAGCTCCGCCAGGCGGAGGCCTATCTCAAGCGTCTCCACGAAGAACTCAAGAAGACGGTGATCAACTCTCCGATCGACGGCGTCGTCTCGAAGCTCAACGCCAAGCAGGGCGAGGTTGTCGTGACGGGAACGATGAACAACGCCGGCACGGTCATCATGTCCATTAGCGATTTGTCAAAGATGCAGGTCCGTGCTCGGGTCGATGAGGTGGACATTCCGCTCCTGGGGTCGGGTCAGAAAGGGCGGGTCTACCTGCAGGCTGATCCGAACATTCCCGTACCGGCTCGGGTGATTCGCGTCGCTTCCAAGGGCAGTCGTACGATCGGGCGCGACGTCGTTACCTTCGAGGCACTTCTGGAGGTCCTCTCGAATGACCCCCGGATAAGACCCGGAATGACCTGCAACGTGGAGATCGAAGTCGACCAGTGCGATGAGGCTGTCAAGCTCCCGGTCGAAGCCGTCGTGCACCGCATGAGAAAGGACCTGCCCGAGTCGGTGGTCAAGACGTTCGATGAAAAGCAGGTCGGACTCGATCTGTCCCAGCGGGCCAAGCAAGGGCAGTACATCAAGGTCGTCTACGTGATCGAGGACGACATCGCCAAGGTCCGTCTTATCGATCCCGGGATTGCGGATGCTCGACAGGTTCAGATTCGAGAGGGCGTCGAAATGGGCGACGTCGTGATCGTCGGCCCGTACCGAAGCCTGGACCAACTCAAGGACGGCAAGAAGGTGGCGATTTCCAATAAGGATAAGGACAAGCAGGACTCAACGCCGACCGAAACCGAGGGCGACGCGCAGGACGAGAAACTCGCTTCCGACAACCAGGATCAACCGGATAACGACAAGGATGACGAGAAGGGCGACGAGAAGGATACCCTGGCATCGAGCGATTCACCTTGAATGATGACCACAACAACGGCGAGCTGATTCGTCTGGTCGATCTGAAGAAAACGTACCGGGTCGGCACCGAGTTGGTCCACGCGCTGCGAGGTCTTACCCTCGATATCGCCGAAAACGAATATGTGGCGATCATGGGGGCCAGCGGGTCGGGCAAGAGCACGCTCATGAATATTCTGGGCTGCCTCGATGTCGCCACCAGCGGCCGCTACGACCTGCGCGGGCAGGACGTTTCGAAGCTGTCGCAGTCGAAACTCGCCAGAATTCGTGGTGGACACATCGGCTTTGTCTTCCAGACGTTTGAGTTACTTCCGCGCACCACGGCGATGAAGAACGTCCAGCTTCCGCTGATATACGCTCAGATGTCGCGCAAGAAGCAGCGTGCCCGTGCCGCCCTCGAGCGCGTGGGTCTTTGGGATCGCGCAACCCACCGACCCAACCAGCTTTCCGGCGGAGAGAAACAACGCGTCGCCATCGCCCGGGCGCTTGTGCAGGAACCGGACATCATTCTGGCTGACGAACCCACGGGAAACCTAGACAGTCGCACCGGTGATGAGATCATGGCAGTCTTCGATTCCCTCCACGCCGACGGTCAGACGCTCATAGTCGTCACCCACGAGGAGGAGATCGCCGCCCGCTGTCGGCGAGTCATCCGCCTCAAGGACGGGTTGGTCGTTTCGGATGTGTTCAACAAAGACGGCCGTTCGGGCCTGGCGACCGGCGCATCCGGCGGTAAGGCTGAGTCATGATCCGGCGCTTGGCGAGCATCCCGTTGCACTTGTGGCACTGGTTTGCCGGCACCGTTTCCCGCGGAATGCAGAATGTCATCACCGCTTTCGTCCAGATATCGGCGAACAAGGGGCGGTCGATTCTGACGACACTGGGTATCATCATCGCGGTGGCTTCGACCATCACGGTTGTGTCGGTGGTGCGGGGCTTCGGCGACTACATGACAAACATGGTGCAGGGATACGGCACTCAGTACATCAACGTCTGGGCGTATACGCCTCACGAGCTGCGCCGCGCGGGCATGCGCCGCGCCACCATGACCATGGCTGATGCTGAAGCCGTGCGAGTGGAATGCCCCAACATCTCTCGCCTGACTCCATTTATATACACGCAAAACGCCGAGATCGTCTACGGCCAGGACAAGGCGAAAGACATCCCCGTCCGGGGCGTGACCGAGCAGTACCAGACGATCCGCAATTTCCATGCCGATGTCGGGCGGTTTTTCGGACCTGTTGACGTTGACAACGCCGCTTACGTAGTCGTGCTGGGACGCACGCTGCTGAAACTCCTGGAATGTGATGAAGCCATCGTCGGGGATCACATATATATAGACGAAATTCGCTTCCTGGTGGTTGGGTTGCTCAGTTCGAAGGGAAGCGTCTTGGGTGATGACCAGGACAAGACGGTCATGATTCCCTATACGACCGCGCTGAACATGAATCCTGAGCGACGCAACCGCATCCAGTTCCTGGCGGAAGCGACCAGCGAAGAGGATATCGGAGCCGCCGAAGCTCAGATCACGCGCGTGCTCCGTCGCCGACATGGCCTCAAGTGGGGTCAGCCCAACGACTTCTGGATTGAACGCCAGGACCAGATGCTCAATGAGTTCGAGAAGGTCCGTGACATTGCCTCCAGCGTGCTGGCGGGTATTGTGAGTATTTCGTTGCTTGTGGGTGGAATCGGGATCATGAACATGATGCTGGTTTCAGTCACAGAGCGGACTCGGGAGATCGGTTTGCGCAAGAGCCTCGGCGGCAGGCGACGCGATATCATGCTCCAGTTTCTTACCGAAGCTGTCGTGCTGTGCACAGTCGGCGGGATGGTGGGAGTGCTGTTCGGATACGCCGTTACCAACATAGCCTCCATGCACCCGCAAATTGTCGACGTGTCGGTTCCGGTGTGGTCGGTCGTGCTGGCACTGGGTTTCTCAGCCGCTACCGGCATCGTGTTCGGGATCATACCCGCGTTCAAAGCTGCCCTGTTGCACCCCATAGACGCCTTGCGCCACGAGTGAGCAAGTGATGGCCTCATCCAACTTTGGCACTGCCGCCGATAGCGCTTCCGCGACCAGTCGGGGAGGTCGGTTGGTGCGCGCTATGAGGTCCGGTCTGAGGTTCGGCGATCGGTTGGGAGGTTCGTTTCAGCGCCAATGGCAGAACATCCTCACGGCACTTGTGCAGATATGGGCGAACAAAGCCCGCTCGGTATTGACGACCCTCGGTGTCATCATCGCCGTCACGTCGACTATCACCGTGGTCTCGTTCGTTGAAGGGTTCGGCAACCATGTCACGGGTATGCTTCGCGGTTTCGGTACGAACATGGTCTTTGTGATTCCACAGTTCCCCTCGGGCAGTCACGGGCGAATGCTGGGGCGAGTCGTCATGGACATAGACGACATCCGTGCCGTCACCGCCCAGTGCGACAAGGTACGGCGTATCACGCCCATGATCTTCACGCGGGCGACGGTGGAGTACGGGCGCGAGAAGGCTGAGAACCTCGAAATGCGCGGGGCGTCCGAGCAGTTTCAGACAGTCCGCAACTTGTTCGTCGATAAGGGGCGCTTTTTCAGCCCGATCGAAGTGGACCGCGGAGCTCCGGTCTGCGCCATCGGACGCGGCGTGACCGACCTGATCCAGGCCGACGAGGAGATCATCGGCGAACACGTCTACATCAACCAGATTCGCTTCCGCGTGTTGGGTCTGCTTGAACGCAAGGGCGAGATGATGGGCCAGCGCCCAGACAACCTGGTCATCATCCCCTACACCACAGCCATCAAGATGCAGCCGTTCATGCGACAGTTCATGCCGTTCGTCATTGAAGCCACCGACGAGTCGCAGGTCGGGGAGGCATCGTTGCAGATCACGCGCGTGCTGCGCAAACGCCACAACATCAAGCCGGGGCAGCCCAACGACTTCCGCCTGTTGCGCCAAGACGAGTTTCTGCGAGACTTCGAGCGAGTCAAGATGACCGCAACCGGCGTGCTTACCGGAATCGTGGGCATCTCTTTAATTGTCGGTGGGATCGGCATTATGAACGTCATGCTGGTGTCGGTTACCGAACGGACTCGCGAGATCGGTCTGCGCAAAAGTGTCGGCGCACGGCGGAGGGACATCCTCCTGCAATTTCTCACCGAAGCTGTCGTCCTGGCTACCGTGGGCGGCGTGATAGGGATCCTGCTGGGATACGTGATCGGCGCGATTGCGTCACAATACCCTGACATGGTGAACGTTCAGGTGCCGCTCTGGTCGGTCGTGCTCGCCCTGAGTTTCAGCGCGGTCGTGGGCGTCTTTTTCGGTATCGTCCCGGCGTTCAAAGCCGCCATCATCCACCCAATCGACGCCCTCCGTCACGAATAGGCCCAAAAATGGGGCCGGCTGTCTTATCGGCGAACTGAGTGCAGAACCTGCATGTGGTATTCGTGTCTTGTAGGTTAGTTTGTGGTTCTTGGGAGTCTTACGCAACCTTCAATCCCATGATTCTACATACGCCGTTCATGAAATGCTGGAAACTCGTCGAGCGTGAACCGCAGAGGCGTAAGTGTTTCCCTATGGCGCGGGATCCGCTCACTTTCTGGTAACAGTTCTTCGTGATCCGTTTCAGCTCTCTCGATGGGTAATTGATTTCGTCGGGGTCCCGGTATTTGGCTTTTGCCTCAAGACCCGTCAATCCACCGATACCGAGCGCGGTTTCTACGGCCTGCAGGTCCCCGAAATACCAACTCTCCAGCTCTCTACAGGCGATACGGACCAAAACGTTTGGCCTCCTCGCTTCCCTGCAAAGCCCTTGGAGAGTTCTCTTGATGGTCCTGCAATCGCCCCTGTCTGCGTCGCGCAAAACAACGAAATGAGTATCGGGCGTCCTCCAGCCCCTCAGTTTGATTGGGAGTTGCCTTTCCAAATCCTGCTTGCCCTCGAACGCAACACACGTGAAGCAGTACTCACCTTCAGGCAGGAGTCGCGGCAGAAGCGATTCCAGCATCTCCTTCGCGGACAGTTCCTCCGTAAAAACGACAAGCCTTCTCATTGTGGATCGGCCCCCCCGAAGAAACCTTGCTTCCAGAGGTAGCCCATCTTGTCGCCTTCCGCCATGAACGCGGCGATCTGCACGTCGTCCTTGGCCCGCTTGATGTGTGTTAGGCCGTGTTCCTTAACCAGCCAGAAGACCGTTTCGAGTTCGACAGCGTTGAGAAAGTCTGGGGAGTGCGTCGAAACCAAGACCTGGCCGCCACGATTCGCGTACGAATCGAACTCTTCGGCAAGCTCTGAGAGAAGTTTCGGGTAGAGCTGATTCTCCGGCTCCTCCACGCAGAGTAAGGGATGAGGCGATGGATCGTAAAGAAGCACCAGGTAGGCGAACATCTTGATTGTGCCGTCGGATACATAACGGGCCAGAAACGGGTCCTTGAATGCGCCGTCCTGAAACCGTAGCAAGACTCTGCCTTCTTCCGATGTCTTGGCCTCTACCTTCGAGAGGCCGGGCACGCGAGCGGCGAGCTTCCTTAGAATACTGTCGAAGACGTTCCTGTGATGTTCATACAGATACTGAGTGACCAAGGCGAGGTTCTCGCCCTCACTAGATAGGTGCTCCGCGTATGCAGCGTCGGGAAGTCTTCTGGCAACATTAATGTGAAAATCAGAAACGTGCCAGTTTTCGATCATCTGCCCTAGCGCCATGACCGCAGGATAACGTTTGAATTGGGCCAGCCCCTTGATCGCGAGAATACTCGGAGTCGCCAGCGTCTGTTTCTCACGCGAGAGTTTAGATTCATCATCAACATCGTCGAATTCATTGGTAACCGCTTCCCCTTCGCCGTTCGCAAAAGACAGGAACTTCCATGGTTGTCCGTGACTACCGCGCCGATAGCGAAGTTCCTCTCGCTCAACAACAGCTTGTCCGCTTTGCTCATTGACGGCCAGGGTATACGTTGCCAGAGGATTCTTCTGAGTTGCTTTGGTGGTCATGGGGAAACGGAACTTCAATTCAAGCTCGATAGGGCCCTCTTGCTCTCGTGTTCTTACTTCCTTGAACCCGCCACGCTTGCTCAAGGCAACTTGCACGTTGTCCGTTAGAGCATCACGGAGGAACCCAAACACATCAAACAACGTAGATTTGCCCGAACCGTTTGCACCGACGAACACGCACAGTTGGGGCATGTCCCGCATGACGGCATTCTTGAAGGCCTTAAAGTTCTTGAGACGGATGCTCTCAATCCTTATCTCCATGACGTATTCGCTCCTGTTATTCTGCCGAAGCGGGCGGCCACCAGCGAACGGTAAGAAGATCTGTGAGAATCGTCCCCTGGCTCAGTTTCTCTTCGGACTGCGAGATGAACCGTTTGTGTTGGTCGTCCACTTGGTCCTGGGTGTGAAGCAACGAATGGCATCGCCGGGCGCTCCAGCTAAGTTCCTCTAGCGTACCACGGCCAAGTCCTGCCTGCCAGCGCTCACGCCCCAAGCATCGCGCTGACCATTTAGCCTCGTCCACCTCCCGCAGGCAGGCTGCGGATAGGAGTTCATCGTATCATGTAGTGACCGGTCTTGCCAGCGGCGTTGCGCGTTTGCGGCAGGTGGATCGGCGCTTGGATGCGGCACCTGCAGCGTCTCAGAGACAGCGGCAGTGCTACGCGGACCTGCCCGCCCCCTCTCTTTCTGTCAGTTGAACAGCGTGCTGAACTGATCGATCAGGTCAGTAAGATCCGAGCCGCCTGACGTGGACGGGGCGAGTGACCCCGAAGACGATGGGGTAAAAACGCTGGAGGGTATGACAGGCGATCTGCCAGCTCTTGCCAGGATGATGTTGTGCAAGGCGACGACCGCAGTGTTGAGCGTTTGGAAGAACGTCTCAAGGTTCGCGACTATCACCTGGGTGCGCAGAGACACAGAGGCTGTTTCGGTGATCTGGGTGGGCGCTAGCGGATTGGGCATCATGGCGTCAGCTCTGCCAATGCCGCTGGCTACCATGTTGCCGGGCGCGCGAAAGCCGGCTGATCCGCCGCCGGTGGTTTCCCAGATGGCGCCCGGAGAAATAATGACCTGCGCCTCAACTGAGGGTGCGAGCCCGACAACCACAACCGCCGCCAGAAACATTGGGATAGTCCATTTGCATGTCATATCAAGTGCTCCGTCGCAAGCGTTCTTGCGAGTTACCCGAACCGTGCCTGTCAGGGAGCAGGCGTCTGCCGGGACACCGTCTGGTTTACCTCCGCTCCATGACGGTCGCGGTTTTGTCTAGCAGTCCTGATCGGCTACCCACAGTTTTGGGCGCGAAGTTCCGCGAGTGTTCTTCGTTCCTCCGGTCTTTATAAACCACTATTCGGCATTTGGCTGCATAATCCACCGTCAAAAAACGCCTCAAACGCCTGCGGGAGGCGTTTCGGGCCTCTCGCCAGCGTCCTGCTCGGCATCGGGAAGGGCGGATGGGCTATCTTCTTCGCCCTCGGGCTGGTCGGCTTCCTGTCCGATTCGTTCGACCGCCACGACCGTGTCACCTTCGTCGAGGCGGATCAGGCGGATACCCTGGGTCGCCCGTCCGATCTCGCGGATCGCGGTAAGGTCGGTCTTGAGGGCGATGCCGTTGGCAGTGATGAACATCAGTTCGTCATCGTCCTGGACGGCGATAACAGCCACGACCTTGCCGTTGCGTTTCGTGGTCTTGATGTTTATGACGCCCTTTGCTCCTCGCTTGGTTCGGCGGTACTCCTCGATGCCGGTTCGCTTCCCATATCCGTGTTCACAGACGGTCAGGACAGAGCTTCCCGGCTGAACGGATACCAGGGATACGACGGCATCATTCTTGCCGAGCGACATTCCTCTGACGCCGCGTGCTGTGCGCCCCATGGCTCGAACGTCTTCCTCGTCGAACCTGATCGCCATCCCCTCGCGAGACCCGAGGACGATTTCATCGTTCCCTTGTGTTGACTCCACATGAACCAGCTCATCGTCGTCGTCGAGAGAGATGGCATTGATGCCCGTGGTGCGAGGCCTGCTGAACGCGGCTAGAGGTGTCTTCTTGACCGTACCTTTGGCTGTGGCGAAAAAGACGAAAGACTCCTCAAACTCGCTCACGGGCAACACCGCCCGGTAAGACTCGCCGTCGCGCATCTTCGCCAGGTTGGCGAGGGACCTTCCCTTAGACGTCCTGCCCGCCACCGGTACAGAGAACACCCGCGTCCAGTAGACCCTGCCCTGGTTGGTGAAGATGAGTAGGTAGTCGTGCGTGGAGACAACGAACAGGTGCTCGATGTCATCGCCTTCCTTCGCGGAACTGCCCCGGATGCCGCGACCGCCGCGTCCCTGCTTGCGAAACACTTCGTAGTCGGTGCGTTTGATGTATCCTTCGTGGGAGATGGTGACAGCCACCTTCTCGTCGGGGACGAGCTGCTCCATGCTGAACTCGCCGACGTCGCCGGTGATCTCGGTCCGGCGCTTGTCGCCGAACTTGGTCTTCATCTCGTGGAGATCCTCACGAACGATGTCGAGGACACGCCGTTCGTCGCGCAGGATGGCCTCGTATCCTTCTATCTGTTCGACGAGACCGGAGTAGTCCCGGGCGAGCTTCTCGACTTCCAGCCCGGTCAACCGCTGCAACTGCATGGACAGGATAGCGCCCGCCTGTACAGCTGTCAGATGGTGCTCACGCGAACCGTGAGTTTCGATGAACCTGTCGGGCAACAGACGACGAAGCGTATCCTGTTCGGAAAGGCGCAGCGGTCTTGCCATCAAGCGACCCTTCGCGGCTGCGGGATCGGGCGAGGTCTTGATAAGCTCGATGATTGCGTCGATATCCCCAACCGCCAGAATCAGACCTTCGAGGATGTGCGCCCGTTGTTTGGCGCGACGCAGCAGGAACGAGGTTCGGCGGCGAATGACATCCCTGCGATGATCGATGTAAGAGCCCAGCATCTGCCTGAGGGTTAGCGTCTTGGGCTGACGATTGACCAGGGCGATGTTGGTGATGTGGAAGTTGGATTGCAGCGGAGTATATTCGTAGAGTTGATTGATGATGACGTCTTCGTTGGCATCCTTTCTCAGATCAATCTCGACTCGCACCGCGTGTTTCCGATCGGAGGCGTCGTTGACAGCAGCCACATCCTTGATGACCCCGGACTTGACGGCGGCTGCGATCTTCTCGGTGATCGTGCTCCGCAGCGTCATGTAAGGGATCTCATCGATGACGATGGTCTTCCTGCCCTTCTTGTTCACCTCGACATGGAGCTTGCCGCGTATGGTGATGCTGCCGCGTCCGGTGTTGTAGGCGTCGACGATCCCGCTTCGACCACAGATTGTCCCGCCGGTGGGAAAGTCCGGACCGGGTATATGTTCGAGGAGGTCCCGTAGCGTGATGTCGGGATCATCCAGACAGGCGATGAGGGCGTCACAGACCTCGCTGAGGTTGTGCGGCGCCATGTTGGTGGCCATTCCCACCGCGATTCCGGTCGTTCCGTTGACGAGCAGGCAAGGGAACTTACCGGGAAGGACGGTCGGTTCGTCGCGAGAGTTGTCGTAGTTGGGGACGAAGTCGACGGTTTCATACTCGATGTCGTCGAGCATGGCCGTCGCCGCAGCCGTCATACGGGCTTCGGTGTATCGCATGGCCGCCGGAGGATCGCCGTCGATAGATCCGAAGTTGCCCTGACCGTCGATCAGGGGTTTTCTGAGGTTCCATTCCTGGGCCAATCGGACGAGCGTCGGATAGATCACCGAGTCGCCGTGAGGATGGTAGTTGCCGCTGGTGTCACCGCTGATCTTCGAGCACTTCTTGGTTTGTGCCCGAGGTCCGAGGTTCAGGTCGTTCATAGCCACCAAGATGCGCCGTTGCGAGGGCTTGAGCCCGTCTCGGACGTCTGGGAGGGCGCGCGACATGATGACGCTCATCGAGTAGGTCAGGTAGGAATCCTGCATCTCCTCGATGACGGGGTGATCTATGATCCGTTCTTCGTGCGTGTCAATCGCCTCCGCCATAAACCGTTCCTTGCAATGGATACGTGGCCCGTGGTTTCAGCCGTGGGGGACACGAATCGGCGACCATTCGAATCCCCCGCCTCCAAAGAGGTGGGCCACTCACCGGTGCTTTCCGCCATCATTCACGGACATGCTGCCGCTCGACTGTGCCACCCAACGCCAGTGGCACCCTCAAACGTCGGCAAGCCGTCATCTCAACCGTATCGGAGGGTCAGAAGACATTCTCCGTGGCCAAATCAGGCCGATCCACATTGTACTCACAGCGGGCAAATCAGCAACAAATCCATTCGTCACGATGCCTGATTTTCACAGACAATGACTGGTGCCAAGAGAGTCGATTTAGACTACGATGAGGTTTGCTCAGTGGAATCCGGGAGCAGTAATCTCCTGGCGGAAAGATACTTCGTGACCCGACCCCAGAAGACACCCCAACCCACGCTCATCACAGAGCAGGCACAGATCGACGATCTCTGCCGCCATGTCCGAGACGAAGGTGTCTTCGCCTTCGACACGGAATTCGTGATGGAGGATCGGTTCGAATCCGAGGTCTGTCTGATCCAGATCGCCTATCGGCAGGAAACCGCCATTATCGATCCCTTCCTCGACCTCAATATCAGCTCTGTCTGGGCATTGGCGTGCGACGCGGAAGTGGAAACGGTTGTCCACGCCGGGGCGGAGGACCTGGCCCTCTGTTTTCAGCATACCAACCAGGTCCCCCGCAACGTGTTCGACGTACAGATCGCCGCGGGATTGGTCAGCCATGACTATCCGCTGAGCCTTCAGAAGCTCGTCAAGACCAAGCTGCGAGTCAACCTGCGCAAGTCGAAAACGCTCACCGATTGGCGAAAGCGCCCCTTGAGCGACTCACAGATCCGCTATGCGGCTGACGATGTGGAGTACCTCGTGGCGGTTCGAGACAAGCTCCACGCCCAGTTAAGAAGCAAAAGGCGTTTGCCATGGATCAAAGAGGAGTTTGCCAAGCTCGAAGACCCTACACTCTACCGTCGCGTGGAGGAGGAGAAGCTCAGACGGGTCAAGGGCAGCGGTACGCTTGATGGACGGGAGTTGGCTATTGTCCAGAGACTCCTGCAATGGCGGGAGCAGACAGCGCGAAAGCTCGACCGTCCCGCCCGTGTTGTGCTCAAGGACCATCTCCTGGTGGAGATCGGGCGTCACCGCTTCGCTTCCCCCAGCGAAGTTCGCGACCTGCGCGGGATCAACCTGAGCCTCAAGAACATAAAGGAGTTGTGCGCTGTCGTGCGCGAAACTCTTGCTCTGTCGCCGGATAAGTGGCCTGCCAAGCCCAAGACGCGTCGACCCGACAAGCCCGAAGAAGCGGCACTCGTTTCGTTGGTGACGGCTGTTATCCGCAGCTATTGCACGGAGCACCAGATCGCCTACGGTCTGGCAGCCACCAAAGGGGCCATTCAAGACCTGGTCCACGCCCTGTCGGCAGACCAGACAGGCGGACCGGAATCTCCCGTCTTGCTCAAGGGATGGCGAGGACGGACGGTCGGCGCGATCGTCAAGGATGTGCTCGCCGGCCGCAAAAGCCTGCGAGTTTCCAGAAACGACGGCAAATACCAACTCCTCTGCGAGTGAGAGATGATCTCAGAAAGACCCTCGCGATACAGCTGACGACTCTCCTGGCGCGTCTTCGTTTCCTGGCACCTTGGCCTTACCAGGACGATTGCTCGCTTGCTTCCACCTTCAGCGGATCGAGCCATGTGTCCGATAATTCCTAGAGCAAGCTCTATCCGATCGTAGCATTCAACCGTTGTTGTCGACCGTGAGCTCCTCGATGCCGACCGCTACGTTTGGACTGGTTATACCGTAGATACTATGAAGATAGGTGTCTTCCAAAGCGGGTGGTTTGATCGGGCAGCCCGAGTTCTGCCCATTGATGCCGTGCCGCTGCCGGTACCAGCCCACCCTTCGGGGCCTTACAACGCCGACGCTGCTTCCCGAACCGCCAACGGAACCGAGATCGTGCGACTCCTGGGTGACAGCCCGGTCGACATGATGGTGGACAACGGAGGTGCCGGGCTGGGGTTCATAACCGGCCAGCACCAGAACGCAGACGTCGGCCTCGCTCACGAGAAGCTCGGCGTTCCGCTCTTTTCGCATTTTATCGATCCGATTGTCACCGCCTTTCAGGGGATGAGCTGGCGTGTTGTCTGGCCCTGTCTGCGAAGCCAAAGCTGGATGAAGGTGGTCTGGGATCGCGCTCAGGCGTTCGAGCTCCAGCAGTTCGGCGTGCCCGGTGTCGTTCATCTTCCGATGGCTGCCCCCGACCGAACGTACAACACCGAACCGCTCGACGCTAGAAACTGCGAACAGACGGTATCTTTTGTTGGCGGACAGAACACCAGCTACTTCACGTCGAAGATGAGCGTGCCCTCTGACAGCCTGTTCGCCGGAACGCTTGCTCACGCAGTCCGCGCCGACATGGGGCAGGTGAGCTTCTACGACGTCTACCATGAGCTCTACAGGGTGGCAGAGCCCGTTCAACCGGACGATGATCCGGACACACAAATCCGCAAGACACTTGCGTATTTCAACGCGAAGCTCTTTTTCAACGCAGCCCTTTGCATCCGGAACCGCGACCGCTTCGTCATTTTCCTTAAGCAGAAGCTCGCGAATATGTTCCGTCTGGTCGGTCGAGGTTGGAACACGGCTTACGGGTTGGCGACGCAAGCACCGTTTGCGTCCGATGACGACTACTTCAACCACTTCCGCCGAACCGCGATCAACCTGAACCTGGTCAACGGAAACGCTGAGACCGGGCTTAACATGCGGCACTTCGAGATAACAGCCGCAGGCGGTTTCATGCTGTGCTACTATCAGCCGGAGATTGAGGAACACTTCGTAGTGGGTAAGGAATGCGCCGTGTTCACCAGCGAAGGCGAACTCCTTGAGAAGATCAAGTATTACTTGGCCCACCACGAGGAGCGGGCGGAGATTGCCCTCGCTGGCCAACAGCGGACGCTGTCTCAACATCTATACAGCCACAGATTGCAGACGATCATCGATCAGGCTCTTGCCGGCGGCCTGCGCCCGCTGCCGGTGACTTACTCGCCTGGCAAATGGTACGATGAGGTCAAGTTGCTCGTGACCGATCCGGACATCATCCTCGATTGTGGTGCAAACGTCGGGTACGTTTCGCGGGACTTCCGCTCGATGTACCCGCGAGCCACGATTTACGCCTTCGAGCCGGTGTCGGAGGTGTTCGAGAAGCTGTGCGGGATGGCTGGCGAGCACGACTTTCACGCGGTCAACATGGCCGTGAGCGACGCGACTGGTCGGTCGGTCATCCACCTGACAGCCAGCTCGGAATCCAACTCACTTTTCGGGTTTCAGGAGGGCAGCCCTTGCGAGCAATGGCACCGGGAAGTCGGCGAAGAGGAGATCGAGACATGCAGGCTCGATGATTGGTGCGAGGACAACGGCATCGCCCACGAGCGGATCGATATTCTCAAGCTCGACATCCAGGGGGCGGAGCTTATGGCTTTGCGCGGCGCCCGGAAGATACTGGAAACCGCCCGTGTGGTGTACCTCGAAGTTCAGTTCGTGCCGTTGTACAAGGACTCACCTTTGTTCGACGAAGTCGAAGCCCTCATGGAGGAGTGCGGCTACCGTCGCCACGCGATCTACCCATCTGATCATCCCGAGCATTGGGGTGATGCGCTGTATGTGAAGGTCTGACCAGAAAGGGATTCGATGATCCGCCGCTCTTATCGCATCGCCACTACCGGCCAATTACTGGGTTCGGTTCGCTCAGCCGGTTTCGAGGGCTTTCTCTTGCCTGAGGAGGTCGACGTCGATTTCAACAGGACCCTGCAACAGCGTATGGCTGGTGGTGAGCCGTATCGGCGATTCCTGGAAGAAAACCAGATCGACCTGGTGCTTGATTTTAACACCGGCGCCATGACGTTCGTGCCGTCGCCGGATCGTCCCGGCGAGGTTTCATTGACGACAGCCGCCCTGGGGATTCCGTACGTCGCCTGCTATCTCGATCCGGTTACTTCGACCATGTCGCAGGTGCCCTGGAACGACCACTGGCACATTCTGAAAAATAGCACCTGGGTAAAGGCCATTTCTGACGTCGCCCACATGGAGGAACTGGCCCGGTTCGGCGTTCCGAATCTGCTGTACCTGCCGATGGCTGTCACGGGCGAAGAAGGCGAGTTCGACACCACGTCTTGCCCTCAGACGGACCCCGGACCGGTGGTAGCGTTCATGGGTCATCCTGCATCGTCCTGGTTCACATCTCAGCAGCCCACATCGCCGGAACATCTGCTGCCGGGCCTGGTGGCGGCGGCTGTCCATGCCGACATGCCCGACGTGCCATTCCACAGCATCTACTATGATCTGTACGATTTCGCGGAAGCACCTTCCCCCGCCGACGACCCGGGCACGATCGCCACCAAGGTGATGCAGTACTACAACGACAAGTTCCTCTATAACGCATACCTGGCTGTCCGCCAACGCGATCGCTGGGCGCGCTTCTTGAAGAACAAGCTGGGCGACCAATTCGAGTTGATCGGCGACCACTGGGAGACCAACTACGGGCTCAAGCACAGCCCGCGCATCTGGGACAGGAAGGAGCTGTATCGCCGGATGCGCCACGTGCCCATCTGCCTGAACCTCATAAAGGGCAACATCGAGTCAAGTGCCATAGTACGGCACTTCGAGATAACAGCCTGTGGCGGTTTCATGCTGGCCTATCCGACGCCCGAGTTGTCGAAGTTCTTTGAGATCGGCAAGGAGTGCGAGGTTTTTACCGACGAGTCCGATCTGCTTGAGAAGATCCAGTATTATCTGGCTCATCCCAAGGAGCGGTACGAGATAGCAGCCGCCGGCCAGCGCCGGACGCTGAGCGAACATCTCTACAGCCACCGCATCGCCAGGCTGGTGACGATTCTGCAGGACTCCGGCGTTCTGCCTCGAGGAGCGGGCAGCGCTGACGAGCCCGATCGCAGCAAGGAGAGGCAACTCACCGAAACCGCCGAGCGACCGTCGGCGCCCTGCGCATGAGCGAGGGCCACGCACCAGTTGATAGCTTGCCCGTGGACCACGCCTCTCAGGTTACTTGTGATGGTGTACTGGCGTCTTCGGATTTCGCCATCGCCGGCGGCATTACGTGTTGTGTTCCGGCCGTGTGTCACCCGCCGGAGTCGTAAGCGTTCGCCGGAGGACAGCCATTCGCTCCGCCGCCGGTCGACCGACGCCCAGCTCGATGATCCGCGCGTGCTCTTCGGGGATGTTGCCCAGGTGGCGTTGCATGGCGAGACTGTCGATCTCCTCGTTTTCCGAGGGTAGCTTGTCCTCGTCGAATCCACCGAAGAGTGTAAATGAGGCTATGGTAACGTCAGTACTGCCAGCATCGACGATGTTGCGATCCCAATCTCCGAGTGTCAGCGAACCGCTCCTTACCATCGCCTGGAAGTCGACGAACTCCTCTGCAAGCGTGGGGTATTTGATGTCGACACCGGCGAAGATGGTCAAGAAGAAGGGGCCCTGTTTGCCGCCTTGGTGGTCGCCATCGGAATTGCGGTCCGCCAGGATCTGCCGTGCGACCGTCGGTCTGACCAGGTCACATCCGGCAAAAAGCGTCAGGTAGAACTTCTTTCCAGGCCTCAGCCGTCCGTCGTGTCCTGAGAATATCGTGATCTGAACCATGGTGCTGCCCTCGACCTTGCGATCCGAGAATTATCAACGGACTATTCGTCGCTGGCCAGTGGTTATTCCGCCTTTGGGACAAAGAGAAAGGCAGGCGGCAGCTTGGAACAGTACCGTAGTGTGTAACTTCTTTTCTGTAATGCATTTATGTTCTTTCTGTTACCTCGCAAACCTGGCGATCTGGACGTGTCGTGAAGTGACCAGGAAAACTCAGAACGTATCAAGGCAATCGCATCTGAATCGTTCAAGCCCTGCGAGTGGCCCGAGAACGCAGATGCGACTGCTCGGGCGGTTCTCGTTCAACGGCCATATTCCGTGTTTTCGGGCTGGAAATCACGATCAGGATTAACATGCGATTGCCCTGAGAGCGTATAAAAAACGTAGCGAACCGGCCTTGACCGGAGACGGGGACCCACGATAGTTGGGCGGCGGAGAGGCTGTCGTCCGACCAGGAGATTCAGATGATCCGGGTGTACTCAGCATACGATCTCGCCGACGCGCATCTTGTACACGCCGAACTCGATGACCAGGGAATCAAGGCGGTTGTGCAGGGGGAGTATCTGGCGGGTGCTCGGGGCGCATTGCCACTCGGGCCTTGCACCGCGCCGACCGTGTGGGTCAATGAGGGTGACGTGCAGGCGGCACGCCGACTGATCGAGGAGATTGAGCAGCGACGCCGCGAACGCCCCGAAGAAGACCCGCCGGATTGCGCGGACGCCGATTGAGCCACGCTGCGGTGCCCCATCGTTGCTTTGCAAGTCTGGAGGACGGAGGCCCGCCTGACACAATTCCGTTTGATCGACCGTTCTTCGATCGTGTGGTAACGAATAGGATGGGGGAATCGCGCACCGACCCAGACGTCCATGCCTGGAAACCGGGAACTTGCTCAAAGATGGCAGCCCGCCAGGAACACCAGGGTCTTTTTCTGGTACCTTTTCTTCCCTTTTCCTCCAATGCCCATGGATCGTGCGTTGCCAAAGCTGGGTGGATGGGGATAATCCGGTCTCGATCGGTCGCCGGGGGCCTCGCGCGCGGTGCGGGAGAACCGGGGTCCGGAAATCTTCGAGCGGGAGTAGCATCTGTGAGCAACACGATTCATGAGTTGCGTGAGCTGGGCCAATCCGTCTGGTGCGACAACATCAGCCGGGGCATGATCGATTCAGGCGAGCTGCAGAGGTTGATCGATCTTGGGGTCGCGGGAGTCACCTCCAACCCGACGATCTTCGCCAAGGCCATCACATCCGGAACCGACTACGACCGCCTGTTCGACCGGCTGCTAGGTGAGACCCCCGACGACATGGGGCTTTACGAGGGACTGGTGATTCCGGACATCGCCGATGCGGCTGACATTCTCAGGCCTGTCTATGATCGTACTGAGGGTGTGGACGGTTATGTCAGTATCGAGGTCAACCCTAAGCTTGCTTACGACACCGAAGGCACGGTTCAGGAGGCGAGGCGCCTTTGGGGGATGCTGGGGCGACCGAACGTTCTCATCAAGGTGCCAGCCACCGAGGAGGGCATGCCGGCTGTCGAAACGCTCATTGGCGAGGGCATCAACGTCAACGTAACGCTGATCTTCTCGATCGGAATGTATGAGAAGGTCATGCAGGCGTACATGGCGGGGCTTGAGAAACTCCTGGCGTCTGGCGGAGATGTCGGCAAAGTATCGTCGGTGGCGTCGTTTTTCGTGAGCCGGGTCGATACAGCCGTCGACAAGCTGCTTGAGGTAAGCCGGGCTCAAGGTGCCGAAGTGGGGCATCTTCTGGGTGAAAGCGCCGTAGCCAACGCCAAGCTGGCGTACGCCCGGTTTGGGGAGGTTTTTGCCTCCGGTGGGAGATGGGGCGAGCTGGTTTCGCGCGGGGCGCGTCTTCAGCGTCCGCTGTGGGCTTCGACCAGCACCAAGAACTCTGATTACCCAGACACCCTATATGTCGACAACCTGGTCGGCCCCCACACGGTCAATACTCTGCCACCCGTTACGATCGAAGCCGTTCTCGATCACGGTGGCGCTACCGCAACACTCGCGGCGGATGTCGATTCCGCAAGATCGCTCTTCGGCGAATTGGCGGAACTCGACATCAACATTGAGGCTGTCACCGACCAACTCCTGATCGAAGGCGTAAAGGCCTTCGAGGGGTCGTTCGACGACGTCCTTGCCGACATAACCGCCAAGAAAAGCAAGCCGGCAACGATGAGTTAGTGCTTCGATTCACCTGAAGTTGCGGGTTGGGTGGCCCGCCTCTTTAGAGGTGGGGGATGCGATTGCTGTGCTCAATCGTGTTCCCCAAGGCTAAAGCCAAGGGGGCACCCATCTGTGGCTATTGTACCTGCAGATTCAACTGAACTGAGGCCCTAGGAGGCGTTTCCCGGTCTTTGGCCAGGTAGAACGTGCGCCTGGAACACCCGCCCGCCGCTACCTGTCAATCATCCTGTCGTTTCGAGATGTCACGTAGTGGCACTTCGATGTCCATCGTTCTGGAGGTGACGACGGCTTTTTGCTGGTGAAGCTGCATGCGCACGATCCTGGCGTTGGCCCGGAGAGAACCGACGTAGACCTCATCGCCGGCTTCCAGCGTGTTGACCCAACTCGTCCACTGGTCGAATGCCTGCTGGGTTTCCTCGAGCTCGGCAGACTGTCGCTGCGTCTGTTTGTGGAGTTGTTGGGCCTGCAACTGTGCCTCCCGTGCTTCACGTCGAGCGGTCTCAGCCGCCCTGCGCGAGGCGAGCGTTCCTTTGATGGCTTTGTTGAGCATACGGTGGCGGTTGTCGAGCCCTTGCTTGGCTTGCTTGATCAGTCGCGGCGCCATCCCCAACCGCTGGGCTATGATAAGAGCATTGCTGTTGCCCGGTTCGCCCAAACGGATCTTGTAGGTGGGTCTGAGTGATTGAGGGTCGAACTCGACGCAGGCGTTGTCGACTCGGTCGGCGTTGAAAGCCAGCGTTTTCAGCGTGGACAGGTGAGTTGTCACGACCGCGCAAGCGCCCAGCTTGAGCAACTCCCCTACGATGGCTTGTCCGATGGCAGCGCCTTCGTCGGGGTCGGTCCCGGCGCCCAGTTCGTCGATGAGAACCAAAGAGCCGGCGCCGCTTTGCTGGAGGATGCTCAGCAGGTTTGACAGGTGTGAGCTGAACGTGCTGAGCGACTGTTGCAGGCTTTGCTCGTCGCCGACGTCGACGAAGACCTTGCGATAGATCGGCATGCGCGAGCCGACGCCCACTGGGATGGGGATGCCGGCTTGGGTCATCAAGGACAAAAGTCCGACTGTCTTTATGGCGACGGTCTTCCCGCCGGTGTTAGGCCCGGTCATGACCAGCACATCGAAGTCATCCCCAAGCCTTACGTCGATCGGGACAACCTCGCGGGACGGCTTGCCTTCCTTCGTTTCCTGATCGAACAATTCGACAAGCACCGGGTGACGGGCGTCGTGCAGGTCCATGATGCCGTCATCGTTTATCCGGGGGCAGACACACCGTCGCTTCCTGGCGTAGCGGCACTTGGCGGCTATCAGGTCGAGCACACCTATCGCTCGTAAGGTCGACAAGATTCCCGACGCGTGCTCGCTGATCTTGCGGCAGAGCTCCGTCAGGATTCGCGTTATCTCTTTGGACTCGGTATCTCGCAGGCGGATGATAGAGTTGTTGAGCTCGACGGATTCTTCCGGTTCGACAAACAGTGTCGATCCGGTATCCGAACTGCGATGAATGATGCCCGAAATCCTGCCTCGGTATTCGACCTTCAGCGGCAGCACCATCCGATCGCTATGAAACGTGGCGCCGGAGTATTGGAGCATCCTGGTGATGCGCGTTTCTTTGAGTAGGCGGCTAAAGACCGAGCGAACGTCCTGGCGGGCACGTTCGATGGAACCGCGTATGCTCGCCAGGCGGTCGCTGGCGTAGTCGCGGACCGATCCCCGGGCATCGACAGCGTCGTTGATGGCGGCGGCCAGGTCTCCGTAGTTATTGACTCGGGCGCCAAGCTCGCCGATGTGCGGAGCCTGGTCCACAACTCGCCGCAACCAGTCGTCGAGCACGGTGGTAGCCATCAGTGTCTCAGACACCTTCGCAAGGATGTGAGGCTCGAGCGGAGCGGGAAACCTGGACGCCCTGATCTCCTCGCGAAGGTCGTGCATGCCGGCCATCGGTGGGAAAGAGTGCTCGTCGACAAGTGACAGAAGCTCTTCAACCTGCGCAAGCCACAACTTGACCAGCTTCGTCTTGGTCGTGGGTGTGAGCGAGAGCGCCAACTTCTTGCCCAACCCCGAGCTGCAGTACGAAGCAAGCGTCCGGCGGATCTCGTCGAACTCCAATTTTTCCAGCGTGCTGTCGTTCACCGGGTCCTTCTCGCAGAAGAAGTTACGTCATGCCTTAGATTCCGACCTGATTCCGGGTTGTCCGGGACGCAGTTTGTTCGGCAAACGCGCAGACTCAGGTCGGGAAACGGTTCAACGCTGTCTCCAAGAAGGACGTTGCGGTTTTGTCCGGGCCGCTCCCTCACGGTCGCGGTTCGGCTTGAGCACCCAGGGCATCGAGACATCCCTGGTGAAGTGCCTGTACCTTGTTGGAAACGGCACTAGAATACACGAAAAGCCCGGACAAACGAATACCGGTCAACTTGTCGAGTTCAGCCATGCAACGATACCCCACCAAACACAACGTCGCTCCGGGCCGGACCATCGTTCTGCTCGCGTTGGTCGTTTTGCTCACAATGCCATCAACTCTTCGGGCGGCGCCGCCGGTCGTCTACCAGCCCGCCGACCTCAAGGCCCTCCAACGAGCGTTCGTCAAACTCGCGGAGGACGTCCTTCCCAGCGTCGTTTCCATTCAGACGTACAACCTGCGGGATATCGGCCACAGCACGAGCAGGCTTGTCAAGGAACCGCTCGCCAAGGGCAGCGGTATGGTTATCGGGGCGGACGGTCTCATCCTGACAAGCCACCACGTTATCGAAGGCGCCGACACCATCAAGGTCGTCCTGCACAACGGATTGCCCTACGACGCCAGGGTGCTCGGCTCCGATGCCTACAGCGACCTGGCGGTTCTCAAGATCGACGAGGACCATCTGCTCGCGGTTCGCTGGGGCGACATCGATAAGGTGAAGGTCAATCAATGGGCGTTCGCGTGCGGCAACCCGTTTGGCCTGGCGATCGGCAGCGGGCGGGCTTCGGTGACCTTCGGAGTCGTCAGCGGTCTCGGTCGACGGCTCGCGGACCGCGTCAGACGCAAGGCGCCGGGCAGCCATTACGAAAGCCTGATCGAGACGTCGGCGGCTATCAACCCCGGTAGCAGCGGTGGCCCGTTGCTTAACATCGACGGCGAGGTGATCGGCATTGTGACCGCCATCGAAACCAGCTCCGGCCTGGGTGAGGGGCAGGGGTTTGCCATCCCCATCGACAAACGCATCTCCCGCATTATCGAAGCGCTCAAGACCGGGCGCTACGGGTTTCTCGGCGTACTGGTAAAAGACCTCGACCCGCGCCGATCGGCGCCGTTCGTCCGCGAGCGAACGATCCGCGGAGCACAGATCGACAAGCTGCTTTCGGAAGATGGACCGGCTGGTCGCGCGGACCTCAGGCCCAACGACATCATCATCGAGTTCGACGGTGTCATGGTGGAAAATTCGAATCACTTCGTCCGCCTGGTAAGCTTCACACCGGTGGGCACCAAAGCCCGAGTCACCTTCCTGCGCCAGCGGATGAAGCACAAAACCGTGGTCACGGTAGGCGATCGCGAACAGTTGAGCGCAGATGTCCCGGCGGAGGACTGATGCCGTTTCTGGTGAGCAACCGGTTGTTGACGAACACCGTTCCGACGTAGCGGGTGCTTGAGCCGAATCGCGACCGTGAGGGAGCGGCCGACCAAGAGAGACAGAGAGCAATGATGCGGAAGATAATGGGATGGTTCGCGCACCTGTTCGAGCACACACGGTCCCCGGGCATCCAGCTTGGGTGTGACACTGCGTGGGAAGTATCACCACCTAAGGACATTTCTGTGTTCATCAGGAGGCTCGTTACGGTCATGCCAGTTGGGGCCATAGTCTATCTCGAAGGCTCCACAACCCCGTCCGCCACAAGACTCCTCGAGGGAATGGAATGCGAACCGCAAGCCCGGGTGGCGACAGGAACCATCTGGCCCAAGCCACGTTGCTTTCACATCCCGATGACACAAGAGAATCTCAACACGATAGCAGACTTATTCGAGGACAACGCATCGCCGGATGTCTGTGATCATTTCCATGTGTACGCGGGGAATAAGGTTCTTTTGCAGTGGCATGACGCTTTTAACGACGACCCATTGCTTGTCGACGGACAGGTTTCCGAGGAGAAGCTCAAGAGTTTCACTAACTCAATCAGTGCTAGTTACAGGAGAGCTGCTGAGAGTAGCTGACAACACCTTGGGTTTTGACGAGATTGCACGGTCGAACAGATGGGTCAGGGGGACAACATGAAGATACCCCGAGTGCCTCATTCGTGGTCGGTTGCGCCGAAGCGGGCGATGGCTATTCAGAGCGAGCTTGCCGGACAGATCGTCCGCAAGGGCAACGTGAAGCGACCGGCCCTTGTGGCGGGAGCGGACCTGGCGTTTTCGCGCGACGGTCTGGAGTGTATCGCCGGTGTAGTTCTGTGGGACGTCCGATCGGCTGAGGTGGTCGAGCAGCACCTGGCGCGCCGGTCTGTGCGATTCCCATACGTTCCGGGTCTGCTGTCGTTTCGTGAGGCTCCCGCCCTGATAGCAGCCCTGCGGAAGCTGCGCCGTGAACCGGACGTCTTCATGTTCGACGGCCAGGGGTTCGCCCATCCGCGTCGGTTCGGCCTGGCGTGTCACGTCGGCCTGCTCATCGATCGTCCAAGCATAGGCTGTGCGAAGAGCGTGCTGGTCGGCGAGTTTGCGATGCCCGGGTTGTCGAAAGGCAGCATTGCGCCGCTTGTGCATTGTGGGCAACGCGTCGGCACCGTCGTGCGAACCCGGGACGGAGTAAAGCCAGTCTACGTCAGCGCGGGCCACCGCATTTCTCTGGAGGCAGCCGTCACGATCACCCTGATCTGCTGCGCGGGCTATCGCCTCCCCGAGCCCACCCGCCTTGCTGATTCCCTCGTCGCCCGAACCCGTGCGGAAGTTGGCTGACCTCGATGCACGGTTGGCGCTGCACGGCCAGAGCATTCTCCGGAATCGCAGATTCCGGCGGGTGGCCCACCTCCTCTGGATGTGGGGGAAGCGATTATGCCGCAGCCCATTGAAGGAGCGGCTGAGAACACTCCGCGCACGATCAGGCCGCTTCCTGACGGACGCGGTTCTGCTTGTCTTTAGCTTGGACTTCTCGGCGCAAGTCATCGCGTCCCCCACGGCTAAGACCATGGGCCACCCGGCCTGGCGTTGCGGGCGACGACAACCCGCCCTTTATCCGCCGCCGGGAGTCAACTAATGGGGCGAAATAGGGTACACTATTGGGCATGCACAGGCCTGTGTGGTTCAAGGTGTCGCTGGCGCGTAAGGTCAGTCTGCTGTTCGGGACAGCCGTTCTGCTGACGATTATCGCCACGCTTTCGTTCCCTTGGCTTCACATGCAGGCGCTAAGTCAGCAGAGCAAGCTCTTGCAGGCGAAGCTCGTCGCCCACGCCTCCCGCCAAGCCGTCGAGTTGGCTGGTCCCGACTGGATCGCCACTCAACAGCAGCTTGACCGCGAGTGGCCCGTCCTTGCCAGAGAGTTGGGCTTGCCCTGCGACTCTCCCCGGCTTGTGTCCGCCAACCCGACGATCGCGACAGCCTCTCTGGTAGGAGACAGAGGATTCCGCTCTGCGGCCATCGCCCAACTCCAGGCTAATCCCCATCAGTCCTACTACTGGGACCCTGACCAGAAAGAGGGCAAGCTGTTTCGGTTGGCGATGGCTATCCGTCACACCGACACCGATCCGCACCCGCAGGTGTTGCGGGGCATCATCGACGTTAAGCTCCCTGTGCAGCGGGAGTGGGAAGTGTGGAACCTGGTTATCACCCTGCTGGCGGGCGCGAGTGGTGCGGTGCTGGCGATCCTGGTGTTCTACCTGGTGACCCAGAGGCTGGTGCTGTCGAAGGTCAACGCGTTGCGGGAGGTGGCCCAGCAGGTGACAACCGGTGACATCGAGGTGCGCGCGTCCATATCCAGCGGCGACGAATTCCAACAGCTAAGCGACGCCTTCAATGACATGCTGACGCACCTCAAATCCGCCCAGGACGATCTTCAGACTATCAACCGCTCGTTGGACATCAAGCTCGGCGAGTTGGCTGAAGCCAACGTCATGCTATTCGAGTCGAACCGAGTGAAGAGCGATTTTCTGTCCAACGTGACGCACGAGTTGCGGACGCCTCTGGTCTCGATCATCGGGTTCGCGGAGCTACTGCATGATGCCTGGAAGAACACCGAGCCAGATCGCAACAGACTCGAGCGCTTCGCGAGCAACATTCTGACCAGCGGACGGAGTCTCCTTGAGATTATCAACGACCTTCTGGACCTGGCAAAGATCGAAGCCGGCAAGATGGATCTGCATCTGTCCGAATTCGGCATCGAGGAACTCTGCACGGACCTGATAGATTTCGTCCGCCCCTTGGCAGACAAGCGCAACCAGACGGCCAACCTGCATCTGTCCGAGAACCTACCCACGTTCAACAACGATTCCGGGAAGATCAAGCAGATTCTCTACAACCTGCTAAGCAACGCGATCAAGTTCACTCCGACCGGCGGGTCTATCAGCCTGTCGGTTGAGCCTGACGAGGGTTCGATGGTCAAGATGACGGTACGTGACACCGGGCCGGGCATTCCCGAGGATCAGCGCGAGGGCATTTTTGAGAAGTTCCACCAGCTCGATTCGTCCCGAACCCGCGAGTATGAGGGGACCGGATTGGGGCTGGCTATCACCAAAGAACTAGTGGCTATGCTCGGCGGGAACATAAAGGTGGAAGAACCGACAGGCGAAGGTGCAGTGTTCGTGGTGTGCCTGCCTCCGACCGCCAAGCGAACGACGTACACCCCGCGCATTCGGTTGAGTTGAGAGGGGGCGCATCCCATTGGGGGTGGCACGGGCAAACTTGTTAGTTTGCCCACGGATGAAGAAGCGAAGACACGGGCAAGCAGCTGCTTGTCCGCGGCACCTGGCGTTCATGTTGTCTTCCCAGGCAAGATGCCCGTGCAACTGGTAAAGCACGTGGCGCGCGACGCTTAGCCGTAGAGGTCGTGCGTCTCGATGTACTCGCAGACATTGTCGGGGACAAGGTGGCGGATGGACTTTCCTTGGGCCCGGCGGCGGCGGATGTCTGTCGAGGATATCTCGATGCGCGGCGTCGTGACCACACCGGACCTCAGCGCCTCGCACTGCACATCGCTGAAGGTGGCTTGCAACAGGTTCCAGTCGATCGAATCCCATCCAGGACGATGGGCGGTCACGATCCGGCAGTTGTCCACCAGTTCGGTCACGCGATACCACAAGGGAAGCTCGCCCAGCGAGTCCGCGCCGATGATCCAGTGGAGCATGCAACCCTGGCCATACTCTTTGCGGAAATGGGCGACCGTCTCAATCGTGTAACTCGGGCCTGAGCGGTGAAGATCGAAATCGCTAAACTCGAATATGTCCTCGCCGGCGACCGCCAGCTTGACCATCTCCGCGCGGTGTCCGGGGTCAAGCAAGGCTTCGGACTGCTTGTGTGGCGGTCTGCACGCGGGCAGAAACACGACGCGGTCGAGCTGCAACTGCTCAGCCACCGATCGAGCGATGATCAGGTGCCCGCAGTGGATCGGGTTGAACGTGCCGCCGTAAAGTGCGATTCGTAGCGTCATGTGCTTTGCATCACGTCGGTAGGGTCCGGAACAGATCTCGCTATCACCAGACCCGGGAGCTGGCGTTTCATCACACCCATTCTCGGGATTCATCCGAACCGCGCCCGTGAGGAAGCGGCCACCTGCCGGCACACCGCGCGGTTCATCTCAGCTCCCTCACGGTTGCGGTTCTGATTGGCAATCCGCGATCTTGAGTGCGATGGGGCGCCAGTGCGTGTTTGCCTTGGTCTGCGCGCAGCGAAGCGCGCGGCGCGAGCCGTATTCCATTGGTCGTACTATTCGTGAAACACGGAGCTTCGTCAACGGATAATCGGGGGGTAGTGTCGTTGAAATGCCCCGTACGAAGCCTCGACTGGCGCTACGAAGCCCACAGCGCGGCGCAGGAGCGGCTTTCAACCCAACGATGCAAGATTCGCAGCCGATGGACCGATAATAATCCAGTAGGGAGCGACCCCGAACATGACGTTGAACTCGAACCCCAGAATCTCCTTCGTGATGGCCACCCATAACCGCCGGTCGGTGGTCCTGCACACGCTCGACCGAATCGCCGAGTGCGGGCTTGCCGCAGCCGATTACGAGGTCGTGATCGTGGACAACGCGTCGACCGACGGCACGTGTGAGGCTGTCGAGGGTCGAGTTTCGGAGTTGATCCGGATGGGGCGTAACCTCGGAAGCTGCGCCAAAACCTGCGCCTTGGACCGATTGAAAGGCGAATTCGTCGTGTTTCTCGACGACGACTCGCATCCCCGGCCGGGCTCCATCGAGCGGATGATCAAGCGTTTCGAGGATGATCCGAGTCTTGGGGCAGCCGGTTTCGCCGTCCATCTTCCAGACGGGCGGCAAGAATCCGGCGCGCTACCGGGTGTGTTTGTCGGTTGCGGTGTCGGACTGCGCCTCGAGGCTCTGCGAGCGGTCGGGGGCCTGGATCGCACGTTCTTCATGCAGGCTGAGGAGTATGATCTTAGCTTCAAGCTGGAAAGGGCCGGTTGGCGAGTCGAGGTCTTTGACGACCTGCATGTCGAGCACCTCAAGACGGCCCAATCGCGCAAGAGCAACCGAACCACGTACTACGACATCCGCAACAACCTTCGCGTGATTGCTCGCCACCTGCCCGATCCCTACTACAGAATCTACCGCCAGGAGACCTTGCTGCGTTATCGCTGGCTGGCTGAGTTCGACGGGCATGAGACCGCCTATCGTCGCGGAGCCGTCGAAGGTTGCATACGTGCACCATTCGAGCGTTTCGCCCATCGAAGCCGTCGCCTGACGCCGGCGCTGTTCGAGCGGTTTTACAGACTTGTGGAGGTTGAAAGTAACATGCACGCCCTGGCGTCGACAGGGGTGCGGCGTGTCGTGCTGGCACAGTTCGGGAAGAACATCTGCGCGTTTCATCGCGGAGCCGGCAGGGCTGGGATCGAGGTAGTAGCTATCGCCGACGATCGCTTCTGTGCCCCTGGGCGCTGTTATCGAGGCGCGCCCGTTGTTCCACTCGCTCGCGGGCTCGAGCTAACACCGGACGCGCTGGTGGTCGCCAACATGTCTCCCGTTCATGCACGGAAAGGGAGACAAGAGTTGCTCCTCAAGACCTCGGTGCCTGTTTATGACTGGTACGGTCTCCCGGACGAGCGAAGCAGTGGGGGAAACCGCTTGATTGCACCCTCGATAACAGCCGATAAACGGCCATCGGCGTTGCCCGCATTGGTCTAAGAGCCCCAGGGGCTCGATGGACCCCGACAACTGAAGCGAAAGGACCGATCCGTGGTTAAGACCGCACTTATCACCGGCATTACGGGCCAGGATGGCTCGTATCTGACCGAGCTGCTTCTGGAAAAAGGCTATCACGTGCACGGCGTCATCCGCCGGTCGAGCGTCTTCACCACCGAGCGGATCGAGCATCTCTATCAGGACCGCCACCAGAGCGACGTCAAACTCCACCTGCACTACGGCGACATGCTCGACGCGATGAGCCTGCGGGGTATCCTCAGCAAGGCCAAACCCGACGAAGTCTATAACCTGGCGGCTCAATCTCATGTCCGCACGAGCTTCGATCAGCCCATCTACACAGCCCAGGTAGCCGGCATCGGCACGCTCAACTTGCTCGAAGCCATCCGCGACTATCGCGACTCCACCGGCAAGGAGGCCCGCTTCTACCAGGCGTCAAGCAGCGAGATGTTCGGCAACGTCCGCGAGACGCCCCAGACCGAATTCACGCCCTTTTACCCCAGAAGCCCTTACGCCTGCGCGAAGGTCCATGCGTACTATCAGACCATCAACTACCGCGAAGCTTACGGCCTGTTCGCTTGCAACGGGATTCTGTTCAACCATGAATCACCGCGCCGTGGTGAGACGTTCGTAACCCGTAAGATCACCCGGGCGGCGACGCGAATCAAGCTTGGCCTCCAAGAGAAGCTCTTCCTGGGCAATCTCGATGCCAAACGCGACTGGGGTTTCGCTGGCGATTACGTGGAAGCCATGTGGCTTATGCTCCAACAGCACGACCCGGACGACTACGTCGTGGCCACCGGCAAAACCTTCAGCGTGCGGGAGTTCCTGACTGAGGCGTTCTGTTGCCTGGACCTTGACTGGAACGACCATGTCGAGATCGACAAGCGGTATTTCCGCCCGACCGAAGTAAATGTCCTTCTCGGCGACGCCACCAAGGCCCGAAACCTGCTCGGGTGGAGGCCCAAGGTGGATTTCAAACAGCTCACACGCATGATGGTCGACTCTGACATGGAGTTCGCCCAGCGTGATCGGGCCCTTGCCGATGCGGGATTCACGGTCTGAGGCGCGCTTCTTCGATCACGTCATGGGGTCTGGTCTGACGGTGGCGGTGCCGGAGTTGGTTCAGGCTGGGGAGCGGGCGCTGGCGGGTTGATCTTCTCCTCGACGCGCTCGAGCATGGCGGACCATCTCTCACCCATACTGTCAGCAGGCACCAACCTCAATTGAGCAAGAAGCCCAGCCGCGGTTTCTTTGTTAGCCAGGACCTCTTCCGACTCGATGTAGGCTGATACCGCATCCACGATCTTCGTCCTGGAATCCTCGTCCGTTGCGGACTTCGCCAATTGAGAGACCATCTCTGCGACGCCCTGACGCACTCCGCTTCTTAAGAGCGCATCAAGCAGCCGCAAACCGCAATCGCCCGCCGACGCGTCCGACCGGGCCAGAACCGACGCGTATAACCCCCGCAGGTAGATCACGGCCTCGGCGTACTTGCCTTGATCAGCCAGCGTGGTCGCCAGGCGGTTGCGTACGGTTTCCAGATCAGGCGAGCCGCCGTTTTGAGAGGCGAGGTTCTTTTCCAACTCCGCCAGGAAAGCGAGCCTCAAACCGTCCAGTTCCTGCAGCCGCTGTGCCCAATCGAGCTGCAGTTTCACGGGTTTGTGCTTGAGGAGTTTCCCAAAGCCCGTCCAGGCGGCCTCACGAGCAGCCGCATGAGGTTCGACCTTCGGGTTGAAACGGGCAAGCAGGCATTCGATGTCCGCGTCGTCGTTCCCGAAGCGCCCTACGGCATCAATACTCACCAACCGGACGCCCGAGTCGTCGTGCCCGGTCAGCGTGCGGAACCGCGCAACTCTGCTCGAGTCGCCGATTGCGCAAAGCCCACGGATTGCCGGCCTGAGAATATCCGCATCATTCGATTCGACCGCCTCAAGAAAAACATCCGTAAACGAAGCACTCGCCACACCGGCCATTCCTTCCAGAATCGCGGCACGAAGCGCCCGGTCGTCCTCAGCGATCGAGGCGTAACACTTCTTGAGGGGCTCTACCGTCGAAGCCACAAGCTCTGTGTCGGCCGATCGACCAGCCACAGTCCCCAACGCCACAGCCGCCTCGTGCGGACAACGGTTTGTAGTGTCCTTGGCGGCGATTTCCTCGACAAACATCGGAATTGCATCTTGTCCGCCCAGTTTGCCCAAGGCCCGCAGCATCGCGCAACGTGTCGCCCTGTCCGCCTCGTGTTCGAGAGCGGCGAGTATCGATTGAACCACCTTCGGATCGTTGAGGTTCTCCACGATTGTCAGAGCTTCACGGCGAAGACCACCGGTCGACTCCTTGCTTACCATCCACAAGAGCGCTTCGAGAACGGCGCCTGTGGGTCGGTAGCCCTCATCGCCCATCCGGCCCGTGATGATCGTCAATGCCGTTCGCCGAACATCGAGCACCGGATCGCGAAGCCACTCCGCCAGCTTCACTTCTCGCTGCTCGGACGTCACCGATCGAAAGCACTCACGCTGGAAGGATACCAGGCGATTCGTGAGAGTTTCCTTCGTTTTGGTCGAGCCATCCACCAGTTCGCTCAACTTCCGCTCCATCTCGCGCAAGCGGTTGCGGTAGGAGTCGAGCCGGTGAGCAGTCCAGGAAGTTTCCATCGTAGCCCACCAGGTTCGCCATTGGGCAGGATCCTCGCCGAACGTCTGCCCAGAGGACTCCTCCAGCATGGCGGCTGCACTTTGCGTGATCTCGCCCGCCTCGCCATCCAGGACCGAGATCAACTCTGGAACGACGGTGGGATGATCTATGTTGGGCGCGAGGGCGCTGAGCGCCGCCAAGCGGGCGGTTGCGGTCGCGGTGGGGTCTCTGACAAGCGCTCCGAGCTTCTCAATTACCGATTCGCTCGACGTTTGGGAGAGCGTGCCTGCGGCTGCCGATCGCAGTTCGGCATCGCTTGCAGCCAACAACTCAACAAGCGGATCTACAAAAACCGCCGCCAGCACCCCGGAACGTTCGCGGACATGATCGTCGATCGCCGTGCAGACGGCCAATTGCACCTGGGGGTTCTCGGTGAAGCGCAAGAGCTCGACGACAAGCCCGTTGGCTTCATCCGACTCGGCGCGGACTAGAATCGCAGCCGAAGTGCGGCGCGCCTCGACGCCAGAGTCCGGGCGAAGAACCGCCTCTCGAATATCGTTGAAGAGGCTGGAAGTCTCGGATGGTTCAACGGTCGCGACGGGCGGCTCAGCCTGGGTAGCGGGTTTGGCGGTGTCGCGTTCCTGTGCACAGACGCATTGCGGAATGGCAATCGCCATGAAGGCAAGCAAGGACCTGAGCACACCACCTCCTGTTCGCAAGGAACAACTCCTCTCAGGCGCGAATCCCACAACTTCCTACCTCGACGGCGCCGAACGACGTGAACAATACGCCATCTTTGTTCCCGCCGCTTCGCACCATAGTTCTACACGCCGCAGGACGCCTTGACAATGCTGGGAAGTGGATATCCGTGACCGATAGGCCCCGATCCACTGCCAAACGGGTCAGTCAGAAGAACGAACAGCTTGGGTTCCCGATCACTTCAAGGGCGGGCAGATCCCGGGACTGTCCAATCATCGACTGAACCGGTTCGGCGCTGCATCGCAGGGGAGTGTGGCCCACCAGGGTTCGGCTGTAAGAAATCGTCGCCCCGGTGGTAGTCTTCGCCCTCATGGTGTACAAGTCTGGGAACCCTCCTGGGGGGAAAGGCGGGCATAAAGCCGAAGAAACGCTTCGTCGATAGGGATGTTATAGGCGGCAAGACGCCATGGGCTTTGTTGTGCGTTCCCTGGGGGCCGGCGGTGCGCCCTGGGGATTCCGTGCTCATACCTGAGAAGACACGTTAGGAGCCAAGATGATAAAACTACTTAGCAGATTGCTCGACGGGATTCTCCCGACGGTTGCGGTTATCGGTCTCGCGGCGTCAGCCGTCGCGATACCTGCTTGGGCACAGGAAGTGACCTCCGGCGACGATGGCGTCGTTGCTCGGGGCGGACCCGCCCCCGCAGGCGAGAAGGGTACCACGGGGGCCAAGCCCGACTACCCCGAGTTCACAGAGGTTGCCAAAGACCACAGTCCTCTGCTCACGCCGGAAGGTGAAGCCGGTTTCCTACCGCTCCACTTCAACAAGAAGAAAGACCAGCTCTTGTGCGTGATTCCCAAGAAGATGTTGGAGAAGAACTTCCTGCTGGCTAACAGCATCGCCGGCGGTCCGCGCTTCGCAGGATATATGTGGGGCAGCCGAGTAGTCCAATGGCACGAAATGGGCAAGAGAATCGTCTTGATCCAGCCGGACCTGCGCTACGAGAAGCCGTCCGGCAAGGGTGCGTCTCCCGTAGTCGACGCCATTCACCGAACCTACACCGACCGGATCGTGCTCTCGGTGCCGATCCTCACCAGGAAGGGCGGCGACCCGGTCATCGATCTGGGCGCGATCTTCAAGAAGGACCTGGCTAACATCGGCAGATTCTACGGCGGATCGATGGACGCATCACTGAGCAAGTGGGCAACCAAGAAGCCCTTCCTCCGCAACGTCGAGCTCGAGGTGGACGCCGCCTTGATGAAAGGGGACGGCGGCACGCGGGCGCTGGTTCACTACAGTCTCGTAGAATTGCCTGACAACGACTACAAGCCTCGCGAAGCCGACGATCGCATCGGTTACTTCCTTACAGCAGTTAAGGACTGGACTATCCCGCACGACAAGGACACCATCTTCAAGCGGTATGTCCACCGCTGGGACGTGCGCAAAGCCGAGCCCGACAAGGAAGTGTCCGACGTTGATCCGGACCATCAGATTACCTTTTACATCGAGAAGACCGTTCCGGTCGAATACCGCCGGTATGTACGTGAAGGCATCCTCGAGTGGAACAAGGCCTTCGAAAAAGCCGGCATCCGCAACGCAATCAAGGTCGAGCAGCAGACCGACGAGCTCCACGCCGACAAGGACCCGGAAGACGTGCGCTACGCCTTCTTCCGTTGGATCGTTAGCGGGCGAGCGTTCGCTATGGGTCCTTCGCTCGCCAACCCGCTGACCGGCCAGATTCTCGATGCGGACATCATCTTCGACGATTCCATGGTTCGGGCATGGAAGAAACAGTACGCTAGTTACGGTGCGAAATCTCTGTCCGCCTATCACGATCCGGAGCTCGATGCCTTTCTAAAGTGCAATCCGGAATGGGACTTCGCGCCCATGCATCAGCGACTGCTTCCGGAAAGCACTCACTTCCAGGGTGCGACGGCGGAACTCGATGGCGAATTGGTCGAACATCTGCACGGTGAACACGGTTACTGTGACTACGCCCAAGGACTCGCTCATGAGACGGCGCTTGCACGGGCGTTTATTCAAACCACAGGAGACGCTGATCTGAGCCGGCGGTTCTTGGGGGAGATGATCAAGACGATCGTCACCCATGAGGTCGGTCACACGCTGGGGCTGCGGCACAACTTCAAAGCCAGCTCCTGGAAGAGCGTGGAACAGATCGCAGCCAACGATGACCCGAGCGTTCCGACGTGCGCATCGGTAATGGACTACGTTCCCGGGTTGTTCACGCAGTCAACCGAAACTCAGAAGCAGTTCATCTCGCAAACCGTCGGCCCCTACGACGATTGGGCGATCGCCTACGGGTATCGCATTCACCGAAAGGGATCGGAGCACGAAAGCGAGAAAGAGCTGCTAAAGGCTATCGCCTCGCGGTCGGGTGAGGACGGCCTCGCCTATGCCACAGACGAGGACACGACGTATTTCGCGCCCGATCCTCTGGTCAACCGTTTCGACAACGGTTCGGATATCATCGAGTACGCCAAACACCGCATGGAGATGGTCAAGACGCTTCGGAAGGACATGGCTGACTGGGCGCTCGAGGACGGCGACAGCTTCTACAAGCTGCGCAACGCTTTCGATATGCTTCTGTTCGAATATGGCAACTCCGCCTCGCTGGCTTCCCGCTACGTCGGCGGACAGTACATAAGCCGCCACCACAAAGGCGACCCCGACGCCCGCCCGCCCATCGAGATCGTGCCAGCCGACAAGCAGCGAGAAGCCCTCGAGTTCGTGCTTGATACCGTGCTTTGTGAGAAAAACTTCGTGTTCGATCCGGAGTTGCTCAACAAGCTGGCCGCCGGAAGGTGGTCGCACTGGGGCAGCGACGCAATGAGCAACCAGCTTACCTATCCGATTCACGATCGCATCGCAGCAGCCCAGCGGCGGGCGATGTTCAGACTGCTCAACCCTTACACGCTTGCTCGTGTCTACGATGCCGAGATCAAGGTGTCCGCTGACGAGGATGCCCTCACCGTACCGGAGGTCATGGACCGAGTGGCTTTGTCGGTCTGGTCGGAGATAGACGACCACAGCGGCGGCGGTCGATTCTCGAATCGCGAGCCGTTCATCTCCAGCATTCGGCGCAACTTACAGCGTCATCATCTGTCTATGATGCTCAATCTGGTGCTCTCCAGGCCCGGTGGGTCAGCCCCGGCGGACGTTCACGCCGTTGCGTCGATGACCCTGCAGAAGCTCTCCAAGCGTATCAAGGATTTGTTGAAGAGCGGCGCATCCGGAGACCTCGATGACTTCAGCAGAGCACATCTCGAAGAGGTCACTTCAAGGATCGATCGGGCGCTCGAGGCCAAGTACCAACTGTAGATGAAAACAACAACTCACGGAGACGAGAGATGATCGCAGGAAGATTCACAGTTCGCACGCGTCTTGTCGTTTTCGCGGCGATGTTCGTTGCGGTGGTTGGTTACATACCTCAAACCGCGGTCGCAGATGACAAGCCCGACTTCCCTAAGTTCGAAGAAGTCACAAAGGACATGAAGGTCAAAGAGGGGTTCTTCACTCTCTACCACGACGAGAAACAGGACAAGCTGCTCGCACGGATTCCCGCCGGCATGCTCGAGAAGAACTTCCTTTGGGCTACGTCGATCGACAAGGGGCCCCGGTTCGCAAGCTACCAGTGGGGCGACGGCGTCGTTTATTTCGAGCGAATCGGCAAGAAGCTCGTATTGGTCGAAGCCGACCCGCGATACAAGAAGTCCGGCGAATCGGGAGTCGGAGATGCCATCGCGCGCACCTACACCGATTCGATCATCAAAGCCATTCCTATCGTTACCGAGGCGGGTGGCGACCCGGTGATCGACCTGGCGGGGCTCATCAAGAGCGACGTGTTCGGCGCTGGGAGCATTTTCGGCGGGAGGATTGACGCTCAGCTCAGCCGGTACAGCCAGGTTCGCAACTTCCCCGATAACACGCTCATTCCGGTCGAGTTGGCAGTCATGAGCAATAGGCCAGGCGGCGGTGGGTTGAAGGCTGGACTCTACCACAGTCTCTCGCGCTTGCCCGACAGCAACGGATACGTCCCGCGCGAAGCCGACGACCGGATCGGGTATTTTCTGACCGCAACCAAGGACTGGACCACTCCGCACGAGGCAGACACGATCTTCAAGCGATATGTCAACCGTTGGGACCTGCGTAAGGTCACGCCTGGTGAGGCTGTTTCTGACGTCGCGCCTGAAAAGCAGATCGTCTTCTACATCGAGAAAACCGTTCCGGTGCAGTACCGCCGTTATGTGCGCGAGGGAATCCTCGAATGGAACAAGGCGTTTGAAGCGGCGGGCCTTCGCAACGCAATCGCCGTACACCAGCAGACCGAAAGGCAATACGCCGACCTCGACCCCGAAGACGTGCGTTACAACTTCATTCGCTGGATCGTAACCGGGAGGCCCTTTGCGATGGCCCCCTCGCGTGTGAACCCCTTCACCGGGCAGATTCTCGATGCCGACATCATTATCGATGATTCATATGTCCGCTACTGGGATGTCGAGTATGAGGTCTATGGACCCCGCGCGGAGGACGCCTACACCGATGGCCCGGTTTCGGAGTTTCTCGCCCGCTTTCCGCAGGCGGACTATCGGCAAACCGGTTTTCGCCCGGATAACAGACACGAATCCCAGGACGAGCCAAACCCCTGCCTCCACAAGCAGTGTTCGCAGACGTGGGGAAAAAGTCTGGATCGTCCCGTCTGTGAAATCGGGAGGGGAGCAGCTCGCAGCTTGGCGCTCGCTTCGATGGTCTGGGCCCGATCGGGAAAGGGGCCCTTGCCAGAGAAGTTCATCGGGCAAGCACTCAAGGAAACCGTGATTCACGAAGTGGGTCATACGTTGGGACTTCGCCACAACTTCAAAGCCAGCAGTTGGCTTTCGCTCGATCAGATACAGGCCATCAGCGCCGACAGCATCGAGCCCACAACCGCCAGCGTGATGGACTACAATCCGTACAACTTCGCAGCCGTCGACGAAGAGCAGGGGCACTTCGCCACGCCTACCATAGGCCCCTACGACTACTGGGCGATCGCGTACGGATACAAGCTCTTCCTGGCTGATCCCGACGTCGAGGACGGACCCAAGGATGAAGCGGAGATGCTAAGGGCCATTGCCTCGCGCTGCGCCGAACCGGGTCTCGACTATGCCACCGACGAGGACACATCCTTGTTCTATCCCGATCCACTGGTCAATCGGTGGGACAACGGAAGCTGCCCGATCGACTTCGCAAGACAGCAGATGGACATCACCACCAAATTGTGGAAGGACGGTCTGGACTGGGCCGTCAAGAGCGGCGAGGGTTTCAGCAAGACAAGGAAAGCCCTCAACCGATTGCTTGGCGACTATGGGTTCGCAGCGGGGATAGCCGCCCGCATGGTCGGTGGGCAGGATATCCACCGCGACCACAAGGGCGACCCCAACGGCAGACCGCCCATCGAGATCATGCCGGCGGATAAGCAGTGGGAAGCTCTGACGTTTCTCGGTGAGACCGTCTTCTCGGATGCGAGCTTCCAGTTTACTCCCGAGTTGCTTAACAGCCTGGCAGCCGGTAGGTGGGGACATTGGGATTCGGACGATTATGACTACGACCTGGCTTGCGATATCCACGACCGCATTCTGGCGATTCGCTCGCGTGTGCTGTTTACGCTGACAAACCCGTTTACGCTCAACCGCGTATACGACGCCGAGTTGAAGGTGCCCGCTGAACAAGAGGCTCTCACGGTTGTGGGGTTGTTCGACAAGCTCTCGGAGATGATCTGGTCTGAGCTTGACGGGGCAAGCGCCGCCGCGTTTACCAACCGCAAGCCGATGATATCAAGCCATCGTCGCTGCCTGCAGCGTGAACACCTGCGGCGAATTATGAACATTGTCCTTGCCAAACCCGGTTCATCGCTTCACGCCGATATCCACGCCGTCGCACGCAAGAACTTGGCTGATCTGTTAAAGGAAATCGACAAGACGTTGTCGGCGCGTTCCGATCGGATCGACACCTACAGCAAGGCTCATCTGGTGGATTCACGGCGGCGGATCGAAGGCGCTCTTCAGGCGGAGTTCATCGCCCCCGAATCCCGAAGTCGGGCTCACGCGATGTTCTTCTTCTTTGGACACGAGCAACCGGGTAGTTGATGCGATCTTAGAGCAAGCTTCGTTCTTGTGTGGCCACGTAGGGTCCGTCGCGCGGACCATTTGGGGACGGTAGAGTGAACCGGTCGGTTTGCACGGCGGACCCGACACAACGGCAGAGCCGAACCGCGACCGTGAGGGAACGGAGACCCAAAGGATGGCAGTCGCAGAGGGCGGCCGCTTCCTAACGGGCGCGGTTCAGACAACTCGTAGAAACAACCGTGAAGGTCTATAGCAGTTTCAACCATCTTGTAGCGTCCGGACTAGAAGTTTCTCAAGAAGAAATCGACTTCCCGACGCTACGACAAAATAGAACTTGTTCTAACCGCCAGGTGTGTAAAAACGGAGCCGGACAGGCAACCGCACCCGTTATCGGAGCGGCTGCCTGCCCGGCAGTTGCAGACCTCTTTCCCCGTCCGGAAAACCACACCGCTCCGCGATACCGTCACAGCCTCCGCAAAGATCGTATCGGCCCCCCCGCCGACATCACCCTGCAGTACCAAGACGATCACCGCTTGCGGAACTCCACGCAGGCAGGTTCGTGGATACTGGACACCATCCCTGCCCCGAGCAGACTACCAGGCTCCACCGGTCGTCGACCCATCGCCCCATGGGAAGCCGCCGGGATGGAGTGAACAGTTGCACGCCATCGAGCCACACCAATCCTAAGATACGCTTGCGGAGCAGGCCAAGCTGAAATGGAAATTCGTCGATTCGTAGCGGCTGATAAAATGCAGCACCGCGTCATCGTCAGTGGTTAGAAGGACAAGGCGGTCTCTTCAATCTGGCTGGGCAACTCGTCGAGGAACCTGAAGAAGGCGTCGTTTTGCGTCAGGCCAAGGTCTCGTACGACTCGGGACTCCGGCAGGTTATACGAAACGTGAAGCGAGTAACCCAACATCGGGTTGATCATGTCGGTAAGCTGAAGCAGCAGTCGGATGGTGCGCTGGGGATCATCCGGTGAAGGATAAGTGTGATGGTCCAGGATCAGGGCTTTGAGCTCGTCGGGTAGTTTCCAGGCATCGGCGATCAACTCTCCGAATTCCTGATGGCATTCGTAACAAAGGTACTCGAACATCTCCACATCGATTTTGTCGTGCGTGAGCGCTTCTTGGCTCATGACGACGCGCAAGACGATCACGTTTCCGACGTCGTGGAGCAGCCCCGCCAGAGAGGCTTCCTCTTCGTCTGCTGACGTGAAACGCGACAGTCCGCGAATGATGCCGGCGCTCGCCAGCGATCTTCGCCACACGATCTCCGCCAGTTCATTGTCTGAGCCTTTGCGATGGGACGTCGCAGCTCGGAGAGCGTGCTGCATCATGATCGTCCGAATCATCTTGACGCCAAGGCGAGTGACCGCAGCTTTAAGAGACGTGATCTTGTCCTGTGCCCTGTACAGCGGAGAGTTGGTGATCCGCAAGATCCCGCCCGCCAACACCTGATCTTCCGAGATGACACTCGCAACCGCACCCGGGTCACAGTCCGACCTTGACAGCATACCCAAGACGCGCTCCGCCGCCTGCGGTAGCGATGGCAGGGAAAGGTCGTGACCGTCGAAATGCGAGACGAGCAGATTCTCCAGCGCCCTTATCTCCGGTGGCATCTGCGGGCGCTGGGTCTCGATCTGCTCGGTGAGCTCTGCCCCTTCAGGCGACCACCATCGATCCTGCAAATCGCCTTCCCGCGCGGAAGGATGATCGAGCACTGCGACACCGCCGCCGTTACTTGTGAGCTTGCCGTCGGCCCGCTCGTTGCCGGAGGGGGACGGACTGCTTACGCTTTCAACGATCCACTTCCAGATTCCCACCAGCGCATCTCCCTAGAAGATCCTCGGTTTCTGTGTAGCTGTCGGACCTTTCGCCGCTCAGCAAAAAGTGCCGGTCACCCGTCACACGAAACTGGAGCTTGCTCCAGTTAGTCGGACCGGAACGCTCGAGTGTCAGACCAGCACACCCCTGGTGTCGGATCGCAGGTGTTCCCGCGGACCATCCGAACCGCACCCGCCAGGGAGCGGCTGCCGATGACACGTTCGCGCCTATCAGTCGAGTGTCAGATCCTCAACAGCCTCCATCACGTTGAGGCTGAGGTCCCGTACACCGGCGATGTCGATTGTGTCGCCCGCTTCGACTGCCACGCCGGACAGACTCACAACCACCGTTCGTCCATCCGCTTGGAGCACTGCCTGATCGAAGACCACAGCCCCGGGCAAGTCTGTATAGCTGGTTTCGCTTTCGGCTATCACCTCGTCCACTGCCTCGCTGAATACGATGGTGATCTCATGTGGGCCCGTCACCGTGGCTGAGACGATCGTGGGAGGAACCACTTCGTCGTTTCGTGCTACGGTGATCTCCGCTTTGCCTTTAACCTGGTTGCCGGCGAAATCAGCGATCCGCTCGATAATGAGTCGGGTGTCACACTTGAGGTTCTCAAACGTCAGCTCGACGGTGCGGGAATCGTCGTTCAGGACTGCGGTTGTGGGCCGGTGTTGGGTCCCTACCGTGTAGTAGTTCGTCGTCAGTTGAGCGGATGCGAGATCGATGGCTTCGCTGAACTTGACGATGATCGTGGGGGTTGTGGCGTTCGCCTCGAAACCGGCTGACAGAACGTACGGTACGTTGCCGTCGAAATCCGGTGTAATCTCCAATCCGCTGACGGACGCCATCGCGTTGCCGCTCAGATCCACTACCGATCGCACATCGAGGCCCTCTGTGTTGTCCATCCGTGAGAAGACGACTCGAACAGTCCTGCCGTCGTTCTGCAATACTGCAGACGTCGCCACGGTCCGAGCCCATTTCGCCACGTAGAATCCGGAGCTTTCCGCCCGGACCTTATCCACAGCTTCACTGAAGACCACGTCGATCGTGGGTACCACAGAATCAGGAACGAACGAGGCTGACACCACTGTCGGCAGAACGTATTCCTGGCTCTCAACAATATCGACAGCCCCCGCACCCTCGATGACCACACCGGCGAGGTCTGTCACACCCGTCACACTGAGCTGTGTACCTTTGGCGGTCGGCCCGAACGTGAGCATGACAGTTCGTCCGTCGGACATCAGCTCAGCCGCAACAGCATGCAGGGAATCGCTTGTCGTGGTGTAGTTGCCAGGTGTTTCCGCGGAGGTCCTGTCCACGACTTCAGAGAGTTCGAGCTGGATCGTCGGATTGGCCTCATTAGGCAAGAAGCCAGCCAAGCTAACTTGAGGGGCGACCTCGTCGAGGCTGGAATCGATGGTAATCTCAACAGACCCCTCGATGGAGTTGCCGGCTTCATCGGCTGCACTCAGCACCGTGAGCGTATCTGAGCGGCTCAGCGGTGGGGTGATCAGCCGAACCGTACGCCCGTTCGGTTGAAGAGTGGCTGACGTTGGCGTCATGCCGCCTGTCAGTGAGTAACTCTCGACATCCTGTGCATAGGTGGCGTCGAGGGCTTTGTCGAACGTCACCTCGACTGTTGGCAAAGTGCTGTCGGCAGGAAAGACCGCATCCACGACGGCTGGTGGGAGGTCATCGGTGGCGTTGGCAAGCTGTACTGTGATCGACCCCGCCGGACCGTTTCCGCTCAGGTCTGGGATGTTCACCACTTCCAGCACGGCGTCCGGTGGGATGTACTCGAATGTAAGGTCCACAGCCATCCCACCGTCGAGCGTGGCGGTCCGGGTCGGGTTGAAACCGGTCATGTCGCTCGAACCACGTAGAATGTAGTTTTCCAGCAACTGCCCGTCGGAATCGGCGATCACTTCAGAGAAGGTAACACGCAGCGTGACCCCATCTTCGCGGCCGACCACCGATGCCGACACCACAGCCGGCTCCGTCTGGTCGTCGGCGTCGATCACACTGACCTCGCTCGCAAGGACCATGGGGTTGCCGCTAAGATCGACGATGTTGCTGACGTCCAGTTTCATCGGAAGGTCCAGTGTGGGAAACGTAAGCAGAACGCTGCGCCCGTCCGATTGCAGAGCAGCCGTCAGGGGAGCGTCGCCGGCGGGACTACGCACATAGTTGGTCACAGATTCAGCCGAGTTGCCGTCGACGGCTTCAGTGAAGGTCACCATCACCGAGGGCGAAGATGCCTCCGCAACGAAAGACACCGACTCAACCTCCGGGCGGTTCTCTTCGCTAGCGGGTTGGATTGCGGTGCCGATCTCGTCGATCAGCGGCAGGCCGTTCACGTCGATCAAACCGGTGATAGCGAGCGAAGTAGTGGCATTTAGGCGATCAAAGACCAGCGTCACACACCGCCCGCAGTTCCAAACGCGAGCTGACAACGGGTGGTTGATCGTGTCCTGCAGAGCGTATGACCCGGGGTCAGACGCGATGTCCGAATCGAGGGCGTCGTCGTAGGTCAAGACGATGGTGGGACTGTACGCGTCGGATAGAAAGCCGGCACTGACCAGCTGCGGCACGAAATCGTCACCCGTATTGGCTGAGACCCGAATCGATTCTGCAATCGGAGTGTCCACGCCGACCTCAACTAGATCGTCCGGACCGACGGCTGACGGAAAGGAGACTATAACCGCATGAACATCGGCGATTGGCTCCACCGCAACCGCGAACTCGCCGGTCGAGAGGCGATAGTATGAAGGCTGTGATGCTGGTCCTGTTTTCACAGAATCAGAGAAGTAGATCTCCACATCACAGGCTGATCCCTGCTTGAGATACTGAACACGGGTCGGCAGTCTGTTCGGGCCGGTTGGAACTATGGAATCGCAAGCCCCCAGCGCAAGAAGACTCACCGAAACGACCACAAACCCAACACCCGATCGGTTTGTACGATGCATGGCTGTCAACATCCTGATTCCAAAGGCAGATCAACGGCGGCAGGCCGCGCATCGCACGTCACATCGTGTATGCACGATCCCCCCGATAACGACGCCACCGACATGTCCCTGTCGCATGGGTTTATCGACATATGGCAGGGAGGCAACCAGAATGGACTGGGCGTGGTCCGCTAACCGTCAGAGTCATCGTTCCATTCCAGAGGCCAGCCGAAATGGGGTGCCCTGCCCTCTTTCCTTCTCCCTGCCGTCAGGGAGGTTCCATTTATCCGGTCCTTCCTGTATCCTCGCTTACGAAGTCGGTCCGGAGCATTTTCGGTTTTTGTATGGCGGTCGGCTTGCTGCACAGCCGGGCAGAGAGCACCGTTCGTCCGCTAATCAGAACCAGGGCTTGCTCTTGTGGTTGTGTCCGGGAGTAACCACGCAGGCGTTATTGTCGTCTGCTCAGGGGAGATACACCGTGCTATTTTCGAGGTCCATGGTCCACGGCGTGTACGCCCTGTGCTACCTGAGCAGGCAAAAACCGGATGACGTCGTTCCCGCAAGCTCCATCGCGGTAGCCATGAACATCCCCCCCGAGCAGGCGGCGAAGATTCTGCAGGCTCTGTGCCATACAGGTGTCATCCGCTCGGTTCGTGGTAGGCGCGGCGGATACGTGATATGCAGGAAACCGGAAGAGATTAGCCTGGGAGAGCTTTTCAGCGCCCTCAATCCGCCTGAAGACGAGGAGGCTTTCGGTCCCCGCTTCTGCCCGGTTGTCGAGCAGGAGCGGTGCAGCGTCTACGAAGGGCTGGCGTCGTTGCACGCCCGGGTTCGCGAATTCCTGGGCCGAGAGACGCTTGCTACTCTGATCGCAACCGGTTGTGACGTTGAAGATGCCGCATTCGCGGATGCCGCGAAACTCACCAATACCCAGAAGCCCACGCGTCATTTGGGCGGCACTCCCGGCGATTCCCGCACCTCCGACCTCGGACACAGAGAAGAGGGCTCCACGCCCTCGTGATCGGGTGGCCACTCTCCAGAACGGGGAATCGGGACATGAACGACCTCGGCAAAGCCGGTCCCGCCCCGGTGTAGCTGCCGCTTGACGGGGGCATGGAACCACTGAACCGAGCCCCAAGCGCCAGCGCGGGGGGATGTTGGTAGCTGCGACGATGGTCCCGTCGCTCGCGCTCCGGGCTCGGTTTACCGGCTTACAAACAAACCCGATGCGAAACCGCTTTGCTGAGCGGGACATCCAGGACATGGACGACCTGACTCATAAGCTGTATAATGACAAAGCATCCAACCGTAGGTGTGTACCGAGTCCGTTGCTGCGGTCCATCAACTCGTTCTGATGTTTCTGGGGGAGGGGTACACGATGCCGAGAAATGTCCCCATTACCGTGGTGGGGCTGGTGCTCATGACGTGCGCGGCGTCGACATCGGCCCAGCTCCGGATTACCACGTGGAATGTGACGAACTACTCCAGCGGGCGCGAGGAAGCCTTCCAGACAGCCATCTACGGCGCGTATCAGGGTCGCTCGATGTCGCCTGACGTGATTATCGGGCAGGAGTTCCTCAGTCAAGCCGGTGTCGACATCTTTCAGAACCTGCTTAACTCGGCGCCGGGCAGCCCGGGCGATTGGGCCGCCTCCCTCTTTATTAACGGTCACGACACCGATAGTGCTTTCTTCTACCGAACCGGCAAGGTGGCGTTCCTGGGTGTCACCGTCGTCTCCCACGGCGGAACAAGCCCTGATCACCCGCGCAACATCCAGCGGTATGATATCCGTCCCGTCGGATACAGTTCTGCCGGGGCTACGCTGGCCTGTTACAGCAGTCATATGAAGTCCGGCAGCTCGAGCGATGACAAGGACCGCCGGTTACTCGAAGCCGAACTGATTCGAGGTGACGCCGAATCGCTTCCCGCCGGTTGGCACTTCCTGCTGGGTGCTGATCTGAACATCCCATCGTCGGGCCAGTTGGCGTATCAGGAGCTTGTGGGTTCTCAAGAAGACGACGCCGGGCGGTTCTTCGATCCTATCAAAACACCGGGCAGTTGGCAGAATAATTGGGGTTTCCGTTTCGTGCATACGCAAGACCCGGCAGGGGCCGGCGGTATGGATGATCGGTTCGACCAGCTTCTCTTGTCTTCAGGTCTCGTAGACGGTGAGGGTCTCGACTACATCGGCGATGTTAGTGCTCCATACAGCACGACGACCTGGGACGACCCCAACCATTCCTACCGGTCTTGGGGAAACGACGGAACCAGCTTCAATACGAGCTTGACTGTCATCGGCAACACGATGGTTGGTGCGACCATCGCCCAGGCTCTTGTGGCGTCAGCCGTGGGTCAGGGGCATCTTCCTGTTTACCTTGACCTATGCGTGCCCGCGCGGATCGAGTCGGATGAGCTGATCGACTTTGGCCAGGTACAGCAGGGAGCCGTGGCAGAGGCGGTGCTCACGGTCAACAACAATGGTGACGTGCTGCTTTGGACCGCGGGCGGGGTTGCCGACTTGGCATACTCGCTCGAGACCACCGACGCTTTTAGTGTCCCGAGCGGTCCGTTTGTTGAATCGCCGGGCGCCCCGGGCAATTGTCATGTTGTGGAGATGGATACGTCCACTATTGGACCGATAAATGGCACACTCACCATCCTCTCCAATGCGCCGGACGAACCGGTCCGGATTGTTCCGTTGCTTGGGGAGGTCGTGGCAGCTCCAGGTGACGGCGACTTTGACGGCGATGGGGACGTCGACCTGGATGACTACTCTTATCTTTCGGGCTGCCTCAACGGCCCGGAACAGACACCAGCGCCCATACCGCCCTTGACTCCGGATGCATGTCTCGCTGCCTTCGACTTCGAGGAAGACGGGGACGTAGATCTCAGAGACATCACAGAGTTTCAGGCGCTCTTCATCGGGCAATGACTGCCAGCGCCGCATCCGCACCACATGCGGCACTCTCACAACCGCCATCTATAATCCCCCGATACAGTGGCACTGAATAAGGCGCGGCTTCCCTTGTTTTTGTCTTGCGTCAAGAAAGACTCACTGATATTATCGGTTGTTCACAGGCAAGTCAGAGTAGAGAGTAGCTTGTTCATCGTTCTCAATGTGCACGTAGGCACCCGCGCATAAACGTGAAATCTGATGTCGGATCACACTGGCGTGCATGTACGCGCCGTGCTGACCCATGGCCCTTTCGTTCGAAGGAGGAACCTGAAATGAAGTCTATGGCAACACTGATCGCTGGTATCGTAATGGTCGCTTCGCTGGGCGCCAACGCTGACCTGATCTCCGACTATGGTTGGGAAGATGGAGAGGGAACGGTTCTGGGGCTCTACGGCACGGGGGAACCCCCAATCATCGCGACGAACGTGGGGGCACCGGATCCGGTGTTCGATGGCGACCGCAGCCTGAGACTCGAGGACAATTCGCCCACATACACGCCTGAGGCCTTCGTAGCCTGGATCACTGACTTGGAAGCGGGCGACGTGGTTGAGGCCGGCTTCTGGCGGTACGATGACACACCGGGTTCTGCGCCGTCGTGCCGAATCTGGGGCGTCTACACCACTGATCCCTTGGACATTTATAGCTACGGCGGCAGCGCCGGTGGCAACGAGGATTACGGAGCGGGTGTGGGCTGGGAATACGTGGACTATACTTGGATATTCGACCCAGGGTACGATCGGACCGGTTTGAGGATTGTAGCACGCACTTACTCGAATCCAGGCGACACGGTTTGGCTTGACGGCATCCACGTGGTGGCGCCCGATCATGCAACGATTCACTTGGCACCCGAGCCCACGACACTGGCGCTTCTGGCACTCGCTACTTTGACGATGGTCCGCCGCCGCCGGTAAGAACGAACTGTCAGCCCAGAATCAGTCCGCTTGCCCGAGCACCGGCAACGAGCAGGGGCCTGGTGCGTATCGACGGTCCGCTCTCCGCTGCAGACTGTCGAGTTGTGAGGACGCGCTGGCGTTGTGGATGTTCCACGATGAAATGAGCCGCGCGAATCCGCTCTACGTTCGTCCAGGTGCCCTTGTGCGCTCGCCAACCGCCGGCCCGGCGCTAGGGATGGACCACCTCGGGCAGTGAATGGCCCCAGTCGTGTTGCTTTACGGCTTCTGTGATCCGCTCAGCCATCACGACGGCAGCCACACCGTCCTCCGCGCTTACACCAGCCTCGCCGCCGGTATCGAGCGAGTCGAGAAACGCACCGACCTCAGCCTGCAAGGCGTCCACGTCATCCACCTTGAGCGGTTCCACATTGATCATCGATCCATAGTCGAGCCCCTGCATCTGTGACAGGTCGTCGAAGTTCCGCTCCCGGGCCATCCGTATCAGATCGAGATTGTCGTCCAGCTTAATGGCAATGCCTGTCTTCTTCTGATAGTCCATCGTTAGGTATGCGCTGGGGGAGAAGATGCGGATCTTGCGCTCCGTCTTGAGCGCCAAACGCGAAGCCGTCATGTTCACGACGCTGCCGTTGGTAAAGCGGATGCGCGCGTTGGCTACGTCCTCGCAATCGCCCAGCACGTTCACCCCGACCGCGTCCACTTCATACTCTCGCTGCCTAACCAGGTGCAAGATGATGTCGATGTCGTGAATCATCATATCGAAGACGACACCCACGTCGGCGCTGCGGAACGTAAACGGGCTGATCCGATCTGTCTCGATGAACTGAGGCGTTATGCCCAGGCGCAGAAGTGCCTGCACGACCGGATTGAACCTCTCGGAGTGGCCCACCTGCAACAGGCACTTGTTGGCGCGGGAGGCTTCCAACAGCTGCCCCGCCGCGGTGCTGTCCGGAGCGAGCGGCTTTTCGACCAGAACCGCAACACCGCGCTCCATCAAGGGGATGGCCGCCTCGGCATGGTGTACCGTGGGGACAGCCACCGTGGCGGCGTCAAGGTCTTCGGTGATCTGGTCGATACTCGATAGAGCCCGGCCGCCATGATCGCCGGCCACTTTCCGTGCCCGGTCGATGTCGTGATCAACCACAGCCACCAGCTCACACCTGTCCATTCCGGCATAGGTTCGTGCGTGGTGGTTGCCCATGCGACCCGCTCCGACCACCGCCACCTTGAATGTCTTACTCATCACAGAAAGCCTCTCTCCGTTAGTTAGAAGGTGCGTCCATGACGCATCCTACACCGTCACCTGATCCCTGTCCAAACAAACAGGGCCCGCAAGAGCTTGGGAAAGGCCTGAACAGAACCGTCGCAACACGCTTCGTCCCGCGAATCCCCGGGAACCCAGCCTGGGGAGACGCTCCGTGGACGGCTGCGTCGGTCCTTCCCAAACTCACCGCGGACCCTGTATCGCTCTGGCAGGACTCCGATCAGGCCGCAGCCGCCGCGCGGCGCCGCCCAAACACCACCGTCCCAGCCGTCAACAACAACAGCGTCATGATGATCATGCCCCATTCGGACATCGTCGGGATGCCGTCCAGCTCTCGGACTGAGAAACTGATCTCGACCGGGTCGGGCGGCCATCTCAAGACGCCGCAGTAGTACTTACTGACCATGATCCAGTACTCGTTACCGCCCGTCATGCGGTACGTTGACGTCTCTGAGTCGGAGCAGTACACCTCGGTGAGGTTGCTGTAATCATCACCGGTGAAGATCGCAGTAGCCGTGTAGTCGCCGCTCACCTCAATCCTGATAGTGCGATCTTCCATGGGTTGGTAGCGCCACCAGACGCCGTGTGGACTGTAATCACAATCCGGGTGGTTACAGCTCACATCCACGTCGCTCTCCGCCAGGCGATACCACAGGTTCTCCGCGTGTGGAAGCGTTGTGATGACCGTTGCGTTCTCGCAGAGGCTGTTCCAAGGCGGCTCACAGGCGTCGTCAATTCCGTTACCCCCGGATGGCGGAGGATTGGTGTCATCCCCTAGACAGTTGGGCACCGGCTTCACAGTACCTCCTAACTCGAAATGGCAACACCATGGATCCGCATCGAGACAAGTCCCGTCATCAAAGCAGCAGGCCTGCGGCTCATGGCAGATCGTCCCGTCGCCGCGGTAGGAACCGGAGAGGTCATCGCAGGCAGATTCTCCTTCTACCTCCTGACAACTGCCGTCATCGAAACAGCATGCACCGGGGGGGGGAGGGGGATCGTCGGGACACACGACCGTCATAGTCAGATTCGGGTCGCCGATGGTGGGCCCCCACTCGATCGCCTGTGTCTCCGGAGGATTAAACGCCGTTAGACCGTAGAGTGGGTCCTCGTCAGGATCCCAGGTAACACTTCCGACCCCTCCCAGGTCATCCATGCACGTCGTTCCGTCAGACTGGAACATCGCAAGCAGACCATCACTACCGCCCACCCCCCAACTGCTTGTCCATCCCGCAACCCACAGGCGCCCACTGGCAGTTGCCTCAATGGATCGCCCGATGTCGTATCCGTCTCCGCCGATGCTCCTGCTCCAAGCCAAGCTCCCTGCCGGAGGTTCCCATCTGGCTAGCAAAACGTCGGTCGTTGTGTCGGTCCTCGAACCTGTCACGACGAATCCATCTTCCGTTTCCACTACCGAGTAGCCCTTAGAATTGGAATCCTCTCCGCGCTTGGCCCAGTCGAGCGCCAAGTCTGAATCCAGCGTGTATAGGAAGCAATCATCTCCAACCGCACCGGTGAAGGCGTATCCATGGCCCGAGGTCTCGATGATCGAGCGGGCCTCCTCATTAATGCCCTCGTTCCCGATAATCCACCCCCACTCAACCGTCGCACTTGAGCGCATCATCACGAGGAGCACGTCCTCGTCTGCGCCGTAATCAACCTTGCCCACCAGGAGATGTCGTCCACCAGAATCCCTGGCGAGCGAATAACCATAGAGGTTCCAACCGGTGTGAGCCAGGTTGTAGATGCTCTTTTTATGAATCAGACCGCCGCTCGAATCAAACTTGGCATACAACATGCGATGTTGCAGCGGGGATTGTCGCTCAACTTCCCCCGTCACCACAAGATCGCCGTTGGGGTCCTCGATGACCGCATACCCGTCGAACTCGAGGACGCCGTCGGTGCGACTCAGTACGGTGGACCAATCATGCGTTCCATCTGAGTCAAACTTCGACAGAAGAAGGTTTCTGCCGCCCCCGCCGAAACTCTCCGTATAACCCGTCAGCACCAGTCCGCCGTCCTGGGTCTCAATGACGCTTCGCCCGACCTCATCGTCATCGTCGCCCAGCGTTCTCTTCCAGATGACGTCTCCCCAAGCATCGAACCGGACAAGGAAAACATCCTTACCGTCAACACCGAAACTGGTGGTGTAGCCGACGGCAACGACGTCTCCATCCGACGTTTCGATCGTGCAGTAGAATATGTCGGTGTTTGGGCCACCCAGAGCCTCAACCAAGCCGTCGCTAAGATCACGGACGCCTCCGTCCGCAGGTTCTTCGGGTGGTGCCACCTGCGCGTGAGCGCTTGACACAAGAAGTCCGATAACCAGCACTGTCACAAAACACGCCACAGTTCTCATCTTCGACCTCCTTAGTCTGTGGTCCGATCCGAACCACAACTCCACATCTTTTCGCAACGGCGACCGTCACCGCTGTTTGTCTTTCTTGGTTCGCTGCACCTAAGACCGACGTCGGTCGCGTGTGGACGAAGCGGGCCGGCTGCGCTGGGGCGCCTGGAAGCGCCGACCCATAAGGCCCGAGCACATCGCGCCACTGTTCCGGCTATGCCATCGTTGGAGACGATCGTCGGTCGAAGACCGTAGTTCCCCCCCCTCAACAACTCCGCAGTCTACAGTGGGTTTGCGAAGAATCAAACAGGGCTGTTGCAAATCGCTTTGTTCTGTAAGAATCGTCGGGAATCCAGTTGGAGAGGGGTCACGTGGGTTGCCGGACTGGCTCTTTTACCGAACCGTTTGCTTCGGACGAGGCTCAAGTGGTGCTTCTAAATAGCCTGCCAAGGCGTCGTCAGGGCCGCTTTCTAACGGTCGCGGCTTTGCTCGAGTACCCTTGGTGTGGGAGCATCCGCGGCCTTGAAACAGTGTTAGTGCAGTGCCGGTTCCATGTTGTAACCAGCACTAGCTCGCGTCCACGAACGTGGCCGTCACGATCTTGTCGGAGTCCACGACCAGCCGGATCGGATTCTCCACGCCCGACAGATCGCCGTTCCAACCGGCGAAGGACCAGCCTGAATCGGCTTTCGCCGTCAGCTCGAACACATCACGGGAAGAACTCGAAGATAAAGCCGGTGACTTGCTGATCCGTCCTCCGCCGACAACGTGGATGGTCAACTCGCGCCCGTTTTCAAGCTCCCAGGTCGGGCGATGGACCGGGTCGCGCCGCAACGACTCCAAGTACCGGCCGTGGCGACCGTGGGCGAACGACCGCATCAGGAACCGGCACAGTTGCTCGACGCACGGGTTGAGCGGATCGGCTGCGAGAAGTTCCTCGACCCGGTCGCGAATCGGCGTGCCGTTCATCCGCGCCCGGCGTGAGAAGAGCTTCATGAATGCGGACTTCAGCGCTATGATGTCTTCATTGCTAAACCCGCTGCGCTGAAGACCCACGCCGTTGATCATGCGCACCTCCGCCCGAGGCCCGCGAGCGGCTACGAAAATCACAAAAGGTGGAACATCCGACGACACACGCGTCATTCCGCCGACAAACGCGTGTCTGCCTATGGTGACGAAGTGGTGGACCGCACTGTGTCCGCCCATGTTCACGTGATCCTCTACGTGGACATGCCCGGCAAACTGAACGTAGTTGGCTATGATGCAGTGATTGCCTATGTGGCAGTCGTGGGCGACATGTACGCCGATCAGCAGCAGGTTGTCATGTCCTATGCTGGTGATGCCGCCGCCGTTCTCCGTACCCGGATGTACGGTGACCATCTCGCGGAAGATGTTGTTCTTGCCTATCCGCAGCGTGGTCCGTTCGCCTGAGAACTTTATGTCCTGCGGAGCGGTTCCCAAAACCGCCTGGGGGTAGACCTCGCAGCCCTCACCCAGGTGGGTATGACCTTCGATGATGACATGATGGTGCAGCTTGCATCCGTCGCCGATCTCGACGTTGGGGCCGACGACGCTGTAGGCGCCAATTTCAACTCCGAGCCCTATCCGGGCTTGGGGGTCAACGATAGCAGTCGGATGTATGCTCACTCGATAGGCCTTCCAACCGGACAAATGACTACGACGATTCCGCGTCAGTCAGGACGAACTTGATCTCCGCCTCCGCCGCAATCTCATCGCCGACACGGGCTATGCCTTTGACATGCCCGGTAGACGACCGCACGCGGATCGTCTCTACGACTAACACTAATTGATCGCCCGGTCGAACCGCCCGACGGAACTTCACCTTGTCGAGGCTCAACAGGACAGCCACCTTGCCTTTATGCTCGAGCTTCTGGCTGAGGAGCACGCCTCCGGTCTGGGCGAGCGCTTCGATAATGAGCACGCCGGGCATGATCGGATCGCCGGGATAGTGTCCCTGGAAGAACTCCTCATTAATGGTGACGTTCTTTATTCCGATGATCCGCTTCGAGCCTTCGATCTTGATAATGCGATCGATCATCAGCAGCGGATACCGATGCGGCAGAATTCGCTGCAACCGGCGGACATCTATTTGCGGTGCCTCAACGAGCAGCGAAGCTCGCTCCTTGATCTCGCACTGTTCCCGGAGCTTCCGCACCAAGGCGTGGTTGAGGGCGTGTCCGCTTCGGCGGGCCTGGACCCGCCCGACCACAAACCGCCCCAAGAGCATCAGGTCGCCGAGCAAATCCAGTATCTTGTGCCGCACACATTCGTCCGGGAATCGCAGCTCGTTGTCGATCGGACCGTCATCCCCGAAGACAAGAATGTCGCGGGCAGACAGATGAACACCCAGGCCCGCCGCCTGAAGCTGTTCCGCTTCCTCCTTCAGCACGAATGTGCGGGCGGGAGCGATATTGGCTGCAAAGCTCTCGGGAGTAATCCGTGCCCGGTGAATCTGACGCCCGATCGGACCGCCGGCGCCATAGTCCAACTCGTACGAAATCTCCAGCACGTTGTCTGAAGGATCCAGCGGCGGGAGAATCACCAGTTCGCTGTCGTCGTCGACAACGCGCACGATCTCGTCGACAACGTACGCTTGGCGAACGGCGTCCTGCTCACATACCCCAGCTTCGTGAAACGCCTCCACGAACGGAAGACTGCTTCCGTCCGCTCCGGGTATCTCATCACCGACAAGCTCGACCACCAGGTTGTCCACACCCAATCCGGCGCACGCACTAAGACAATGCTCAACCGTTTCGATGGATAACGTTCCGTTGCGCAGTGAAGTTCGCCGGGCTCGTTTCGAGACGTTCTCGACCAGAGCTGCGACGCGGACGGGCGGAGCCTGGTCCGTACGCACGAACCAGATACCGGTGTCGGGTTCACCGGGCCGAAAGCGCATGCTTGCATCTCTCCCGGTGAACAGACCACGCCCGGTCAGCTCAACCTCACGATTGATTGTCTTCTGTTGCTGCTTCAAGTTCCGCCACTCGCGCCCTTAGAGACCGCAGTTCCGTGATCAGGTTCGGCAGCTTGCGAATCGCTACCCGTTCGCGTTTTTCGCGTTCGTGGTCCTGGGCCGGATAGCCCGAGACCATCGCGCCAGAGGCGACGTCTTTCGTCACCGTGCTCACTCCCGCGACTCGAACGCCGTCGCCAATGGTCACGTTGTCCACTGAACCGGCTCTGCCGCCGAAAACGCAATACTCGCCGATGCGGACACTACCAGAGATGCCCGTCTGACCGGCAAGGACACAATGTTCCCCCACGCGTACATTATGACCCACGTGCACGTGGTTATCAATTTTCGTACCGCTTCCGATCACCGTAAACCCGAATTTAGCACGGTCGATGCAGCTGCACGCCCCGATTTCGACATCGTCCCCGATCCGGACGCCGCCGATGTGGGGTACCTTGTGATGTCGCTTCTGGTCGAAGTAAAGCCCCAGCCCGTCCGCCCCGATCACAGCCCCAGGATGGATCACGACCCGGCTACCAAGGACACATCCGTCGCGGATCACAACGGTGGGCCATAGTTCACAATCGTCCCCCAGGGTGCTGCCCCGCCCGATGAAGACGCCGGCGCGAATCCGGCAGGAAGAGCCGATCTCGACACCCGCTTCGATGACCACATGCGGGCCTATGGCGGGATCAGATCCTATCTTGGCGCCGGGGTCGACAACCGCTGTCGGATGAATCCCCGAATCCGGGCGAGCAACGGGATCGGCAAAGGCGCCTAACAGCAGCGCCACCGACCTGTCCACGTGTTCACACAGAATGGCCGGCATCGGCGTGGCACCCATGTCCATCGGGCCGAGCACGACGCCCGCCTTGCTCTCCGAAACCAGCGCAGCATATTTGGGGCTGGAGACCCAGGTCGCGTCCATGCTACCCGCCTCCGTCACGTCAGCCACCCCCAACACCACAGCCGACCCGTCACCTCGCAGGGTTCCGCCGACAATGGCAGCCAGTTCGCTGAGTGTATACGCCGAGGGCATGGCTTGTCCTGCCGATCAACCTCCAAGTCAGACCGATCCGTCCGCCTCACCTCGATCCGAGGCGTCCGGGGGCGCCGCGCCCGCGGGCATCTTCGCGCCGGATTGCTTGAACTCCAGATTCAAGCGGCGGACCACCTCTTCGGTGATATCGATATGCGGGCTCGCGTAGATCACCTTCTGGAACATGATCTGCTGCCTGAGCACACCCGACGACTCGGGGTCTCCCTCGGGAAGCGGTTCGATGGTAAGAACCAGGTCGATGCCCTTCTCGGCTGCAACGTAGGACACCATCGACTGAATGTCGTCAAAGATGGCCTTGAGCGAGCGGGCGATGCTCGCATCGAGCTTGGCACCTTCACTTTCCACGAAGGCTTCAAGCCGAGACTGTTGCAGGATGAGCTGCTCCCGCCGCTGCTGATAGTCGGCGCTGCCGGGTTTGAGCTCCTCTTCGAGCGACCTGGCGAGCTTCTCCATCTCCGCTCGGCGTGCGTTGCCGTCCTGAGTGAATTTCGCGCGCTCCGCGTTGAACTGCTCCTCCAACGCGCCGGTCTTGAGATACTGCTCCGAAACTACGGGCACATTCACAACCGCGATCTTGATGCAATCACCATTGCCGGGACCGCCGGCCGCCAGACCCGCTGTCAAACACAACAGACTAAGCGCTATAGCCATTCCTCATCCACCTTCTAGTTGAAAATACACACAATCCGTGATGCAACGATTGTCCGCAAACCGCTTGCGGACACAACCCGGCAACCGCTCCCAGGGTTCACGATCCTGCGCGTCGATACTCTCCGCTTTTGCCGCCGGTCTTGCGTTCCAGCATCACGGGTCCTATCACGACGGCTTTGTCCGCCGCCTTCACCATGTCGTAGACAGTCAGGGCGGCCAGGGAAACGCCGGTCATAGCTTCCATTTCCACGCCGGTACGAGCCGTGGTTCTAGCTGTGCAGCGGATAGTGAGCGTGTCAGGAGCGTTACGCTCGAAATCGATCTGCACCCAGTCAAGTGCCAAAGGGTGGCATAGCGGAATCCATTCGCCCGTTCTCTTGGCTGCTTGGATGCCCGCTATCCGGGCCGTCGCGAGCGCGTCACCCTTCGGCAAGTCGCCGGCGAACAGGGCGTCCAGAACCTCCGCTTTCATATGGACCTCGCCCGACGCGACAGCCTCTCGCGCGGTGACGGATTTAGCCGAAACGTCCACCATCCGCGCCTCGCCTTCGGCGCCGACGTGCGAGAGTCTTGCTGGCTTGTTGGGAATTGACATTTCCTCCCCGATCGCCCACAGCTCCTCCCGTAAAGAGCAAATCCGCAGGCAGACGATCCATAGGGTCCGCCATGCGGACCGCTTATCGGGAACATCCCAGATTCGCTTTCCCCGGTCAATACGGGGCCGGGCAACTGCGAGATTGTACCCATTTCTCTCAACCGCCCCCGGTAGCCTGTCTGCGGCTGGACATCCACGTTGCAAACGTGTCTGATCTTGTGTTCGCCGCCCTGATCAGTAGTCGAGCAATACTGGAATAATTGAACTGTTCCAGTCGGGTAGCCTGTTGGATTGGCGTGTTTCCGCTGACGGTTGATGGCCTTGTCCGGCTGATTGGCTACTCGATCACCGGTCTGCGATTCGGTGAACCTCGCTTGTCGCGTTGCCCTTGCTCGCGTTGTCCCGCGTCGGTACGCTGACTTGTTGCGGTGCGGGCCGAGGCGTGTTGGCGGGCCGCCGCAGGTCGCATAGGAGCATAACATTTTCCCGCCATGAGAAAACATGATGAAGACAGATACCCTAAGTTCCGCGGTTATGGCAGCAGTCGTGCTGTCGTTCGTCGTTCTGCCTCTTTGCTGCTCTTGCGTGAGTGGAGCGAGGAGTAGCGTGGAATCCACCTTCGCCGGTCCGGTGCCGCCCGTCGAGAAACCCTCTGAAGTTGCGCCTGGCCAGGCCAAAAAGGTGCGCGAGCGGAGCGAAATCGACAAGAAGTACTTGTGGGCCACCGAGAACATTTTCCCCACCAAGGAAGCGTGGGAAGCCGAGCTCGCCACCCTGCAGGAAGACATCGAGAAGATGGCGGCGCTGAAAGGCACGGCGGGAAGCGGGGCTACCGAACTGCTGAAGGTCCTTACCACTCGAGATGCGCTCGAGCCGCGCCTCGAGCGCGCTTACGTCTACGCTCAACTCCTCTCCCACCAGGATACGCGAGTGGGCGAAACACAGGCAATGCTCGGTCAGGCACGCTCACTTTACATCGGCTACATCCAGAAGACGTCCTGGGTGGGTCCTGAGTTGACGGCCATTGGTCGTGATAGCGTGGAGAAGTGGATGGCCCAAGAGCACGGACTGATGCTCTACAAGCATTACTTCCACAACCTGTTCCGCCAGCAGGAACACATCCTCTCGGAACGTGAAGAGGAGCTGCTTTCGATGGCGAGTCAGGTCCGCGGTACAGCCTCCCAAGCGTACGGCATGCTCGCCAACGCCGACATCACCTTTCCCACTATCAAAGACGCCGACGGGCAGGAGGTCGAGCTGGATGACCAGGCGTTCTATCTGTTCATGCGTTCACCCGACCGGGAGGTCCGTAAGAACGCCTACGAGGCTATCGTTGGCACGTACGCCAAGTACCGCAACACAGCCGCCGCTTTGCTGAATGGCGAAGTGCAAAACCACATCATGACCGTCAAGACGAGGAACTACCAGAGCTGTTTGGCGGCTACGCTGGACGGCCCTAATATTCCAGTCGAGGTCTACGACGCGCTGATCAAAGCGGTCAACGACAACCTGCACCTGCTCCACCGTTACCAGACGATTCGCAAGCGAGCCTTGAACTTTGAAGACGGCGTACATGCCTACGATCTGTTTGCACCGCTTTCCACCGGTATCGACCTGCCCGAATACACATATGAAGAAGCGGTCGCGCTTATCACAAAGGCCCTGGCGCCGCTGGGTCCGAAGTACATAAAACCTATGACCAAGGGTTTCGATTCACGCTGGGTGGATGTGTACCCGAGCGGTGGTAAGAGGAGCGGAGCCTATTCGAGCGGTACATTCCTGACGCAGCCGTTTGTCCTGCTGAACTTCCATGGCGGATACGAGGATGTTTCGACGCTTGCCCACGAGATGGGCCATTCGATGCACTCGTACTTCTCGCGCGGGACTCAGCCGTACATCTACGCCGACTACGCCACGTTCTGTGCCGAGGTAGCTTCCACCACCAACGAGATTCTGCTGATCAATTACGTTCTCGATCGCACAGACGATCCGCAGGTAAAGCTGTATATCATCTGCGAGTTTCTCGAGAACATTCGCGGAACGGTATTCCGCCAGACAATGTTCAGTGAGTTCGAGCAGCGTATTCATGAGTTGGCCGAGAAGGACGTGCCCCTCACGGCTGACAAGCTTGGAGAGGTGTATCGCGGGATTATGACGAAGTACTACGGCCCGGACTACACACACGATGAGATTGTGGACAATTACTGGATTCGCATTCCCCACTTCTACCGTAACTTCTATGTGTATAAGTACGCTACGAGTTTCTGCGCAGCCGCCAACATCGCCGGACGAATCATGGAAGGCGAACCTGGAGCTGTTGATGCTTATATGTCCTTTCTGAGCGGTGGTTCAACCAAGTACCCGGTCGACATGCTTAAGATGGCACGGGTGGACATGACAACGCCGCAACCGATCAACGACTGTATGAAGCTGTTCGAGCAGATGCTCGACAGGGCGGAGAAGCTCCTCAAAGAGACAAGAAAGTAAGCAGAAAGGACCGCAGTGGTCTGTCTACAGTGGTCATAGAATCGGCCCAGATGTCTTGCGTATGCGTCAGACATCGGCTATTGGCTATTAGTCATCAGCCTTTAGCTTGAATGGCGGCCCTGATGTAGATGACAGCAGCAAGCCAGTTGTTGTCGAAAGTAGTACGGACATCTTAAAGCGTCCCCTACCCCATTTGGGTGTGGGGGACTTGCAGAATCGCGACCGCAAGGGAGCGGCCCTGGTGAAACTGTCTGCGGACGAGTTTGTCGATCTGGTCGAGGAAGCGCTTGCGGACATTCCGCCGGTATTCGTACCGTATTTGCGCGATGTCTCGGTGGACGTCGAACCTATGCCCACGCCACGAGACCTGGAGGCAGTCGGACTGAAAGACCCGCGCCGCTTGCTGGGTCTCTATCACGGCACGCCGCTGACGGGCCGAAGTGTCGAACACAATGTCCGCATGCCCGACCGCATCGTCATATACCAACTCAACATCGAGCGCGTCTGCCGAACGCGAAGCCAGCTTGTCCGCCAGATTCGCAAGACGGTTCTGCACGAGGTAGGCCACCACTTCGGGATGGACGAGGACGACCTCGGTGACGTGGGCTATCGATAGGTGCCCGGGGCACGCGCGACGGAAGGCGGTCAGGCAGGCTCTCGGTCGCACGAGGGAGCCGATCACGACGGGACTTTGATCCCTGTTGTAGCTGCGATTTTGCGGGCGACGGCTTGGAAGTCGTTGTATGCCTCGGTTACGGCGTGGGAGTGAGCGCCCAACGCGCCATCAGCAGCCTTGAGAAAGAACATCGGCTTGCGGGCCTCCTGGGCAAGGGGCATCAGGCTGCGATAGTCCTTGAGTTTGGCGATGCAGTTGGGGTCAGTGTCGACTGTGATGGAGTCGTCGACAGGTTGTTGAATGACGTCCTCGGCATACGTCGAGGGTATGCGAGCTATCCAGCGTTCGAAGGCCTTGACAGGCCGATCGAGGCGGATCGAGTGGCGTAGTACCATGTAGCCAATGGGCTTGATGTTCCCAGAGGGCAACAGGAGATCGTTGGGTGGATTCTCGGCCAATCGCTTACGCCATCCCTCGCGCCAACCCCGCAAAGTCGGCCCGAGGTTCTCAAGACCTTTCAAGGAGAAGAGGTCGGGGCCAAGTGGAATGACAACATAGTCGGACGCGATGAGCGCTGCGCGATTGGTTGCGCCCAAGTTTGGGCCGAGATCGACCAGAATGACGTCGGCAGTGTGTTTGTGCGCCGCCTGTTGGAGCACGCGATAGAAGGCCGTCGTAATTCGGAACGCGCGTGGATCGCCAGCCAGACACTTCGGCCAAACCTCGGATAGGTCGTCCTCGAACGTGGACAGCGCCATGTCACCCAGAACAAGACCTAGTTGGTCGTTGATGATCTCGACGTGCGGTTCTGCAACGTCGCCGGTGCCCCCCTTGAGTGGTTGCACAGCGCCGAACACTGTCTGCGGGTGGCCGTTGCTGGGCATGACCTCTTCGAGACGGTCTTCGTCGAGGAACGCTGCCGTTAGGTTGCCCTGAGGATCGAGGTCCGCAGCGATGACGCGAAGACCACGGTCGGAGAACATCCACGCGAGATGGTAGACCATTGAGGTCTTGCCGACGCCGCCCTTGTTATTGAAGAACGCGATGACGGGAATGCTCATGGTCGCCTCCTGAGAATGGCTGCCACGTGGGAATCTTCGACCTCGAAGTCGATCTCGGGATTACCGTTTTTCTTGAGTTCCCGACGTGCTGTTGCGATTCCGGCCCCGAATCGCTGGACATAGCCGAGTTCCTTCAAGACCGCAGCGAGATTGGGATTACGGTAATCGCACGCGCTCGGTTGACCAAAGTTCTGCTTGTTGACTTGGCCATAGGGACCGCCAGGGTTCTGGATTTCAACGCGATCCCTGAACCAATTAAGGCGTACCGGTGCATTCGTGTTTTCATAGGAACGGTGCAGAACTGCGTTGCGAGCAATCTGCTGAAGTGCTACCAACGGGTAGTCGGGCTCTTGCACTTCCACGGGACCGGAGGTGAAATCTACGGATGTCTGGATGTTGAGCTTCAGCAGTTCGTCAAGCTCTTTCAACAAATCGGGGAGCGGTCCACGAAGCTCACGCGACGACTGCACGGGATCGGCCAGTTCCCTGCCGTCGAAGCGTGTAAACTGGACGTACGCGCCGGGAAACCAGTCCGTTGGGCTGTGGCCCACCGTCAGGATTCCGATCAACGTTGGGCAGATTGGAGGACCCGGATGAGCAAACTTGGCAGCGATGAGCTGATGTTCCATATCTCGCTGATTCTGCTCAAGCACGTCGGCAGGTACGGAGGCGGGAAGATACACGCGGCGGAACAGCAGTTCGTCGAGCGCGTCGATACTGGCTGACGTAACGGGACGGACGTCCGCCGGCAGGTCGCGAAAGCGCCGCTTCTCGTTCAGGCGGCGTTCATCGTCGGGACTGGCGATTCCGCGGCGAGGCCCTGAACGAATCCAGATCGCACCTTTGAACTTCACCGGCGGAGCGGCGGACGGATGTACAAACACAACGGCTACATCCGACCCTTTCAAGCGTCGCTTCTGCACGTCGAGCGATGGGAATGGCAGGATGTTTCCGTCGCCGCGCATTGAGCCGAGGTTCTGGAGTATCTGATCGGTGATTGTCAACCTCGTCGGGCTTCCTTGATCGTCGACTCCAACAAACAGTACGCCGGGTAGATTGTGGTCGGGCAGATCGTTCGCAAACGCGCAAATCGCCTGCCTGATCCGCTCACCATCGGTCGCGGATTCCTTCAGTTCGACACAATCGGATTCCAGTTCGTCCAGCAGTTGCTCAAGTTCGCCGTCGGTCATCGTTCGAGCCCTCGCCCACACACCGTAGCACAGCAGCAGTATGTCTTCCATCACACCGCTTGTCATCACCTAAAGCGTGCGGATTTCGCCACGTTTGTTCGGCAGAAGCACGAAAGCCGACCTCGCCCACCAGCGGTTGCAATGATACAATCAGCCATCCGCGATGTGAGCGGACGATGTAGCATGATGTTCACCGCCGGGCTTGGGAAGGACGAACGGTTCGATGGAGCACAAGAGTGATACGCCGAGCTTCCGCCGATCAGCCCGCTGGCAGGTCCTGCTCGTCGCCGCTCTGGCCGTCGCAGCCGCCTTGCCCACCCTTCGCGGCGGATTCGTCGGGGGTGATGATTATGAACTGGTGCTCAACCACGTGCTGGTCAATCACCCGTCGCTCGATCACGCCTGCAAGCTCTTCACGATCGTCCATCACGATCTCTATCAGCCGCTGCCGATGGTGAGCTTCTCCGCCCAGTTCGCAATCGCGAAGGGGCTGGGGCTGTTTGAGGATGGACGGGCTGATTCCGGAGCGTGGCTCTTCCACCTGGTGAACCTGATCATGCACGCGATCAACGTGCTGCTTGTCAGAGCGCTGATTGTTCGATGGCGAATCGGTGATCACCCGTCTGTACTGGCGACGCTGGTGGCGTGTCTGTTTGCCGTGCATCCGCTGCAGGCGGAAGCAGTAGCGTGGCTTAACGGCCAGATGATGCTGATGTCCACAATGTTCGCACTGGCGTCGCTGCTGGCCTTTGCCTCCTGGATCGAGAAACCGGCGAGGCTCACGGCCTTCCTTACGATCCTCTTTGTCCTGCTCTGCGCGATCAGCAAGGTGCGCATAGGTTTGCCGATTGTGTTGCTCATCATGGCGCCGGCGTGCGGCGACAGTCTGCGATCCGTTGGAAGGCGGTTCTGGATTTTGTGGGGCGTATGTGCGGCGATCACAACCGGTTTCGTGCTCGTGAATGTCTGGACGACATCGCAGGCTCAACTCTTCGCCGGAGGAGCTGAGTATCTGCACGGACCGCGCACCGTTCGCATCCTTCTGGCTTTGGGCTTCTACCTGCAACACATAGTCTGGCCGGCCGGATTGGCCTCGTGGTATCCCACGCCATCTGTTGTGTCTTGGACGGACGGAGCGACTCTTCATGGAGCCGGCGTGGTCGCGGTGGCCTTGGTGGTTATGGTCTGGGCATGCAGACGATGGCCCGCCGCTCGCCTTGGCGTGATCTGGTTCGTCGTAACAATTGTCGCGACCCTGCCGATCGTGCCCGCGCGAAGCACGCTGGCGGCTGATCGCTACATGTACCTGCCGATTATCGGTTTGTTCATTGTTGTCGGGACAGCGGTCATCGCCGCCCATGGGCGTTGGCTGTCGCCGCTGGTTCCGGTCGTGCGTAGAGCCATTGTGACTGTTGGAAGTGTTGCGGTCCTCTCTTCTTTGCTTCTCACGAGTTGGTTTACAGCTTCCTTCTACGAAACGACGATGGCCAAGAGCCAGCGCGTAGCCCAGCTCTTTCCAGACGCTCCGGGCGTCTGGAGCAGGATGGCGTGGGCTCATCACCGCGGAGGTAAACAGGCCCGGGACGCCGGCGATCAAGCCGGTGCCCGGCACCATTTCACAGAGGCTCTTAGCTGCGCAGACAGGGAACTCAGCACCGCCGACGAGAAGGGAAAAGGTGATTGCTATCAAGCGATAGGACTGACCAGGCTGGAGATGGGGCTCATCGAGGAGGCTGTTGAACCGCTCGAGCGCGCTGTCCGGGCTGATCCGAGTTCTCCGCTGGCGAAGTTCCGGTTGGCTTGTGTTTACGACGAAACGGGCCGACCAGCCGCCGCCCTCGCCCTCTACGAAGCCGCCGCCCAAGACTCGCCCGCGTTCAACCCGGCTCTTATCCGAATGGCGAAAAAGTACCGCCAGCTCAATCGGCGACAAGACGCCCGAAACGCCTACGCTTGTGCTCTTTTGAACAACTCTTACGAGGTCTCAGCCATCCTGGGATTGGCCGAGATGGACATCGAAGCGGCTACAGTGTCTTCCTTCACGTCAGCGGTAGGGGGGCTATCCGCTTTGCTCGACTGGATGCCCGAGCACACGACAGCCCGGACGAACCTCGGAGCCGCCCTGGCGGGTCTGGCGAGGTATGATGAGGCGATTCGAGCCTATGAAGAGGTCGTCGATTCCGACCGTCCTGAGGTGACAGCCATTCTGAATCTCGCTCTTCTCTATGACGCGGTCGGTGAGACTGAGCGGGCTATTGAACTCTTCGGCCGGGCCACCCGCATGGATATGGAGTCGATCGACCGGGCGGTCTTCGTCCACGACTATTACGCTCGGCGCAATCTATTCGATCGATGCACCGTGCTGTGGGCACGGTTTGTGCAGTTTCATCCCGGCTCTCACGAGGCGCAGTCCTTTGGCGTTTGGTCGACGGCGCTGGCCGGCGATACCCGCGGCGCTGATGAGCAAGCCAGGAAGCTGTGTGATTCGGATGGATGTCAGCCGCTTGCGATGGCTACGATCGCTTATGCCGCGCTGTGTGAGCGGCAATACGAAGAAGCGGTCTCTTGGACGGCCAGACTGGGGCAGTCCGCGGATTACGGGTCCGATGCTTGGCGCCGATTCACGGGCGCCTTGGGGCGTTTCGCCGAGCGTCACCCCGACGAACCGTGGGTTGACGGCCTTCGCGCGCAACTGCTGGTCTCAGAGGGCATGTTCGACGTTGCCGATTTCTCTATCAGCAGCTTTGAGCAGGCGTGCGCAGACGACCTCTGCACACAACACGCGCGGAGGCTGCGCGCGGAGACTACAACTGGCGAGTAGCCGCCGGTGGTACCGATCAAGCGATTGAACTCTTCGTTGGGTGGGCCATCTCTTTAGAGGTGGGGGACTCTAATAGTCGCTCATTCGTGTTCCCCACGGCCACAGCCGTGGGCACCCAAGCGTTGCATGGCACCCTCCACTCATCGAGCGAAGTGCGGTGGAGCACTACGCCAAACCACGTCGGTCCGCGCCGATATTCTGTTCGGCGATCACGTCGCGCATTGTGTAGATGCTCGCGGGTTTGCCGACGATCCACGCAGCCCCGCGCAGTGCTCCTGCGGCAAATGCGTCGCGCGAGTGAGCTTCGTGTCGCAGCGTGATTGTCTCGCCAGAGCCGCTGAAGTGAATCTCGTGACGTCCCACTATGTCACCCATGCGAACCGCATGAACGCCGATCTGTCCGGCTGGTCTCTGACCGGTCTTACCTTGACGTCCCCAGATGACGTTGTCTTCTCTCGATCGTTCGGTCTTCGCCAGGATGGCATCGACCAGCGTGAGGGCTGTCCCGCTGGGGGAATCGACCTTCCGCTTGTGATGTGTTTCGACGATCTCGACGTCGTAGGCTGTTCCCAGCTCCGCCGCCACCTTTCCGACGAGCCCGGCCAACAGGTTGATACCGATGCTGAAGTTCGAGGCGTGCAGAATCGGGATCGTCTCGCCGGCTTGGCGGATTCGTGCCGACTGCTCATCGGTGTGGCCTGTCACCCCGCAGACCATGGGCGTTGCATGTTCAAGGCAGTGGTCAAGCCAATGCATGGTGCCAGTCGGCAGCGTGAAGTCGATCAGCACGTCACAGCGGTCGCAAAGGGTGCTGGTCACGGGGACCTCCGTGCCGTCGACGCGAGCGCGCCCGCCACAAAGCGGATCATCCGGGATCGACAGAGCGGCGATGAGCTCAAACCGCTCGTCGCCGGCAGCCTGCTGGACGACGCGTCGTCCCGTCCTGCCCGTCGCCCCGGCAATTGCCAATCGAATCATGATATGCTCCTTTGTGGATTCGCAGAAGCAAGGTTGGCGGTACGCCAGTGATGTGTCAACAGTGAATCCCCCGGGGTGGCCAGCCTCTTCGTCGGGTGGCCCACCTCTTGAGAGGTGGGGGACTCGAATGCTGCGCCGGGTGCCACTGGCAAGCTACTGCTTGCCAGTGTTTGTCACCCTCAGCCCACGGGCAAACGAGTTTGCCCGTGCCACCCCCAAATGGGATACACGCCAGCAACGAGACGCTCGTAGCCTCGCCTGGGTCATCGTCCCACGCGGCTATGCGCGCCGCCGGGCGGTTTCCTCCTCCAGGACTTTCCTCTCCTGTGGGGTCAGGGAGTCCATTCCCTGGGCGGACACCTTGGCGAGAATCCGCTCGACCTGCTTGCTGTGTTCTTCCTCTCGCTTTCTTTCGCGCTCCGCCTTGGCAGCCGCCCGGCGTGCCCGTCGCTGTTCGAGGAAACCGGGCTTGGGTTGATCGTGGTCTACCTGCCGATCAAGCGATGTGTATCCTCCGGAGAAGTCGTAACCGAACTCGCCGGTGTCGAGCATCTCGCCGGTTCGGAGCATCTTCTTCATTCGCCACGATTCGAAGTACCCGAACACCGCGATCATCAACAGAACCCAGGACTGCCCGGTGAACAACCCGAAAACGCCCAGGCAGATGGCCCCGATCATACCGGCGCTGGTGGCGATCTCCGTCGCTCGATGATAGCCCTTCCCGGACCAGAGCACGCACTGCAACACTCGACCACCATCAAACGGAAACACCGGCAACAGGTTAAAGAGCAGCAGCAAGTAGCTTATTCCAAAGAACCGGACGACCCACAGTTGGGCGGTTGTGGATACAACAGACGCATTCACGGGCCACATCGGGCTTAGCGGATTGATGGGGAGCGACCCGAGGCTCCCGGTCCACACGATCAGCACCACGCCCGCGACTACACAGAAGATCACGTTGACCATCGGACCGGCGACGGCGGTTATCATGTGGGCTCGCGCGGTATGAGGCGGGCTGACCATCGCCAATCCGCCCAGAGGCCAGAGCAGAATTTCTTCCGCCTCTCCACCGGTCGAACGCGCGCCGTAGCAGTGGCCAAACTCGTGGACGAGCACGACGAAAAAGAGAATCGCATAAATTCCAAGCGATCCTACAAGCACCGACCCCAGCGACCAATCGCCTCCGCCTTCCCGGGCGGCTGCTACGTCTCGGCTGAGCAGAATCAGAGCAGCCAGAACGAAGATGACATGCACGCGGATGTCGATGTTGAACAACCGGCCGACCTTGAACGACCAGTTGATCGGGTTGTCCAGTGGTTTGTCGAATCGCCCCATGATTCAGTGCTCAGGTGTTCCCTCTTTGCGGGTTGACGCGCCCACGCGACGGATTTCAGCTCGCGAGGCTCACCCGCATTGTTCCGAGCGGCCACTCGGTGGTCATCGGCCAGTTTCGCAGTTCCATCGCCTATCCGTCCCCCAACCTTCGCTGCGCGGAGAATAGGGCACCCGCGCTGACGGCTGATAGCTAATGACAATCCGTCCCCCACCCCTAGAAGGGATGGGGGACCCGCCACGGGCTGCTTTATAGTCTGTCGACGCGTTCGTGGCTGGTTTCCCGCTGGCGCTCTCGATCGGTTGCTTCCGAAAGCGCTTGCTTTTCTTTCTCCGACAGGCAGTGGATTCCGCCGTCATGGACTTTCTTGAGGATCCGATCGATGGTTTCAGCGTCCGTCTGTCTCTGTGCCAACCGCTGGGCGAATCCGTCTTTGCCCGATCCGGAGAATCGGCTCGGCCCGGTTGGGCGCCCCGGGCTTTTCCGCCGCCTTGGCAGAAATGCCCAGTGCGTGGTCGCCCACCAGCGTTCGCCTCGGGCAGCCCACCATATGCCGAAAACCAAGCCCGCAAGGTGACAGGCTTCTCCGCCATAGTTCGATCCGCGCGTCTGCACCGACCAGACGGCCAGCAAGCCCAACACAATCACCAGCGTGCGAGCACGAATCGGCAGCACGCCCATGATGTAAATCGTCATGTTAGGATGCCAGACCGCCACCATGCCCAACAGACCATAGATGCAACCTGAGGCTCCGACCGCCGGTGTCCAGGGGAACACCACGCCGGTAGTCGACAGCAGGACATAAAACGCATTGCCCGCCAATCCGCAAATCGTGTAGACGACCAGAAACCGGCGCGGGCTCCACCGTCCTGCAATAAGCCTGCCAAGGAAATGAAGGCAGAACATGTTGAACAAGATGTGCATGAAACCGGCGTGGAGGTACTGAGCGGTTATCAGGCGCCACACCTGCCCCTTGAGCACCAAAGCCGGGACCAGATCACACCAACCGAAGACAGCAGCGCCGCCGGGAGTGCTCTTCTGCATCCCGTGGCTCGTGAAGGACTTGAAGGCTGGGACAAACGCCTCAAGCGCGAAGATGCCGGCGTTGATCGCGATCAGCGTGGTAACAATGCTGCCGCCTATAAGCAAGCCCGATCCGCCGGGCATCTGGCCAAAGGAAGGCCCGCCCGGCGCGGAACCCCCCTTAGCGTATTCTCGATCCTGCCAACCCATTAGGCGCTACTCTCCTGTTTGTGCGAAATACAGACCCAGAACGGCAATCGTTTTTGCGTCAATCAGCTCGCCGGCGAGGAACATGCGGCGGACCTCGCTTGTTTCGAGAATCTCGACCGCTATTCGTTCGTTTTGCTCCAGCCTCTGACCAACCTGCGTGAGATCGGTCGCAAGAAACGTGTGCATTTTCTCCGTGCAGATACCCGGCGTGGAAAAGAACTCCGCCAGCGGCTCGATCTTCCCAGCCCGATACCCGGTCTCCTCCTCCAGTTCACGCGTGGCCGTCTCGATCGGCGGCTCACCGGGTTCGAGCGTACCCGCCGGCAACTCCCAGAGCTCCTGCTCTACGACCTCGCGAATCTGGCGGATCATCACCAGACGCCTATCGTCCAGCACGGGCAAGATGACAGCCGCCCCCGGATGAACCACCACATATCGCTTTATCACCTTTCCCGTGGGGCTGGCGTACTCCCTTTGTTCAACGGAAAAGCGGGGCGTTGACAGCAACTCTTTTCGCATATCAGCGCTTTCGACAACGTCTCGTCCGGATATTACTCGCCACAAGGTGATTATAGGTCCGACTTCTGGGGGCGGCAATCGACCATAGATGTCCGAACCTGCGCGGGGAGTATCCCTGCCACTTGACTGGGGCATGGAGCCACCGTACCGAGCCCCAAGCGCCAGCGCGGGGGTGTTGGATCGGTGCGGCAATGGTCCCGTCGCTCGCGCCTCGGGCTCGGTTCACCAGTTTACCCACAAGCCTGACGCAGACCGGCCGTGTCACGAGCGATGTTCCCGCTTGCCTGCCTGACAAACTACGTGTACATAAGGGTAAGAGTTCTCGTTTGCTGGATTGGCTGGAGCTTGGTGAACCGGGCCTTCTCCACAACGCCGCGGCGAAGGTTGTCAATTGTCGAACCGGACGTTGTAGTGATCTAATGCCTCTTGAAGACAGCCCCCATCCTCCTTCCGACGAGCGGGAATCCCCGCCGCCCTCCGACGTCGAACCGGAAGTCGCAAGCTCCGGCGAGACCAACCGGGAGATTCCGATGGAGGACGTCGAGGACCGCGAACGAGTTCCCGATGACTTGCCGCCCGCAGATGTGGACGAGGGGGTGGCAAAGGAGCTTGCCCCGCGATCGAAAGCGAAGATAACTCCGCCGTCCCGCCCGGCACGCCAGCAAGATGATCTTTCCGATGCAGGCGCTATCAGCGATGAGTCCGAGTCAGGCTCAAGCTGCGAAGAGGTTTGGCTCTACGATTGGGACAACGAACTCTCGGTCGGCAAGATCGCCGTGGGGCTGCGGTCGATCGAAGGCGAGATCCGCAGCCTCCTGCAAGACCGTGACCCGAAGCGTAAGCGCCGCCTGGCGGGAACGCGTCGTTGGTTGGAGCTCGAAGAGGACCTTCGCAACCTGCACTACACCGGGCGAGTTGACGAACCCGCGCTGCAACGCTTGCAACTGCTAGTAGCCAAACGCCATCACCTGTTCCGCCGCCTTCGATTCCTGACAGGTACCAGACCGACCTGGAACACGTAGTCTCACGTTTCGTGATCAAACCGCCTGCGGCCCCGTCAACTCATGTGCGACGGAGAGGTGGCTGCAAGGTGTGTCTCGGGCGCTGCCGCAGGGTGCGTCCAGGACGCACCTTCTTCGCAGACTTCTGCTTCGGAGGTCAAATCGCTTGACGGGCAACCGGTCACGACTCGCTCGAACTTCGCCAATTCCTTCTCCCACCGGTGGTGCTTTTCTACGAATGTGCGGGCACATCTTCCTATCTCTGCACGATAGATTGCGTCTTTCAAGAGACGGATGACGCATCCCGCCATGTTGGACGGGTCGTCAGCTATGAGAAAGTCCCTCCCGTTTCGCCCGGCTATTCCCTCTGCCGCCTGCGAGGTCAGCACAACGGGTCTGCCGGCTGCCATAGCCTCAAGAACCTTGTTCTGCAGACCGCGTGCGATACGCAGCGGAGCAACACTCATGTCGAAATGCCGCAACTCGGCGGTGACGTCGCGTACACCACCGGCGACTTCCACTCCACCTACGCGCGCCAATCTGCGGACAGATCGTGCGGGCGCTCGACCGACGATACGAAACCGCGCACCAGGAAACACCGCCGTAATAGCCGGCCAACAGTTGTGAACAAACCAGCACACCGCGTCCACGTTGGGTTTGTAGTCCATCTGCCCGACGAATCCGACAACCGGTTCAACCGTCTCGATCCCGTGGTCATCCCCATCCGGGATCGGTGCAGTAATGTCAGGTAGTGGCACACCGTTACCTACGATGCGCACCTTCTTATTGGTCGCCGAACCGTCGACGTCGCGCGCTTCCGCTTCAGTAATCAGGGTGGTGGCGTCAAACAGATCAATCCACTCGTGCTCCCTGCGAGCCAGGCGCTTCCCCTCAATTCGGTACATCACCAGCGACCACAGCCCGGAATGCTCTGCGTAGGCGAGCCATTTGGCGCTGTCGAGGTCACAGAGATCCAACACTCTTCGTTTCGCACGCACCTTCAGCGCATGCTGGGCCATCCCAGACGAAAACGCAGTCACCACGTCAAAAGATACCGACGACAATTCCTGCAGGGCTTTGTCCATCTCATGGTTGCGATAGAACGCTTCGGTCACGGTCGAGCCGGTCAAAAGCCCCAGGATTCCCCGCAGCTTCGCTCGGCGCCTGTCGAGAGGTACGGCGATCACCCGCTTGCAGTGCTTCGAAAGCGTCTCGATATGCTGTTCGTCCTGCGGATCGTCAACGAAGCACACACACCAGACGCAATGGCGCTTCGCCAGATGGGCTAGATGGCGGAACGCACGCAGCTTGTCTCCTTTGTCAGGCGGGAAGGGGATGCGATGTGCGAGGTAGAGAATGTTCATCGGTCGTCGCTATCCGGGTAAATGCCTCGCAAGATACGCACCCGCGGGTCTCGTTACGCCAAGAGGGAGTCTCTTCCAGATCTCTCGGACCAGTCGAACCCTGGGGTTGCCCGGCGTCAGGTCGGGCGGAGTCCGTCCCGGCGGAGTGTAGTATTGATATTCCAACGGCTCGGGCGAAAACCCGCAAAACCGCTTGAAATCGAAGCTGCCCTTGTTGTCGCGGCGCGACCGCCCGAAGTCGAACGTGCGATATCCTTCGTCGACCGCCCGCTGCATGAGCGTCAGATAGATGAAGTTAGCGGCGCTGCATGTTCGGGCCTGGTCCGTGGTTCCGATGAAGTAGGGCATCACGGTGCGGTTGAACATGAACGACAGCAGACCGGCTACCGGCTCACCGCGTCTGTGCACGATCGACACCATGTGATGGTTCAAAGATCGCTCGATGAGGTTTCTGAAAAAGGCCCGTGGATAGTTCAGCGACCCAAGCCGGCGCATGCTCAAAGAGTACATACGCCACACGTCCTGCAGATGATCGTCGCCGAAGCTCACCGTCAGACCGTACTTGTTCCTTGCGTTGCGAGCAGCCGCCCGGGCCTTACGCGGAAGCCAGCCAAGCACGTCGCTGGACGACCCCGGAAGCTCACGGCGAAAACCCACGTAACGATCCACCACCGGCAGCTCGGCCACGGCGGCCTTCGATGATCTGAAGTCGATGACCCCTGCGCGATCGTCACGGGCCAGATCCTTAGCCGCCTCGAGCAGATCGGATGCTGCGAACTTATCGTCGGCCAGGATGCCCCCACCCACACCATAGGGAACGCTCACCAGCATTCGTCCGCTGGCCATGCTCTTGACCAGGAACATCGGGAGTACCCCGACGATCCGGTCACCCCGCCGGGCAACCAGATAGTCGTCCCGGTGTCCGAAGGACGCCTTGACAGCTTCGCGCCAGCCGTCGAGGTGAAAGAAGCTCCCCTCCGGATGCCCGCGGACGTACTCATCCCATCGCGCCGGCCCGATCGATTTCAATGTCGTGACCGAACAGGGCTCGCCTGCGTCGGCTTGCCCGTACGAATCGGGCGCCGCGTCGGATGTTCTCCCGGACGGGCCCGTACTGCCCGGCGGAATGTCGAGCATCAGATCGGCGGCTGGGCGGTCAGCCACCGTCACCGGCTGGCTCGCAAGAGGCTGCGTCGATATGCGATCGCTGTTATTCACAAGCCACCTCCGCGACGGGATCGGTGGTTGTCGGTCTTGCGTGGGAAATCACGTGGCGATACTTGCCCGAGTCGGATGCGGCGATGTCGCGGGGAAACTCGATGTTCAGCGCGATTCGATCGCCGACGACCTTGCGCAGGCACCGTTCGATCTGTTCGGTGGTGACGCGTTGCTTCAGCTCGTTGCGTACGACGGATACCGTCACAGCCAGGTCCCGGGCCTGGGTTACGCGAAACCGGCGTACGCCGGGCTGCTCGCGAAGGGGATAAATAATGGACAAAGCGTGCTTGATCGTACCGTCCGGCAGAGTCAGGAAATCCGTGGTCCTCCCCTTGACCATGTCCATCAAGCCCAGCCCCCGTCCGCACCGGCAACGCCCGGGTTTGAGACGCCCGACGTCGCCCGTGCGATAGCGAATGAAGGGCATCGCTCTTGAGTCCAGGTGTGTGATGACGATTTCGCCTGCAAGCCCCGGCTCCACCGGTTGGCCGTCCTCGACGATCTCGACGATGAGGTTCTCCGATGTGATGTGGAAGTTGCCCTCCCGGCACTGGTGGGCGATGAAGCCTCCTTCCCGGCTGCCGTAGCAGTCAGCTACCGGCACTTGAAAGAACTCTTCGATGATCTGGCGGTGGTGTGGATAGCAGACTTCACCGGTCACGAATACCGCTCGCAAGTGGCGCGAATCCGCCTGTCGTCCGCGCGACCGGGCATGCTCCACGAGCAATGCGATGCTGCTGGGATACCCGAACAGGCACGCCGGTTTGAAATCGCGAAGCTCATCAAGGTAACGGTCCATCCGCTCAGGTGACATGTTAAAGGCGCTAAGCAACCGATGATTGAAGAGCCGGTCGCGGAAACGCTTGACACCGTCGCTGCGCTTCCACTCGATCGGCGATCCCCACAGGTACAGCTCGCGATCGCCGACGTCCACGCCGAACCAGCGGTGCGTTCGGATGCGGGCAGCTTGGTCGTAGCCCTGCCTTCTGCGGTCAAAATAGAAGGTCAGCGGCTCGCCCGTCGAACCGCCGGTATTGAACTCGAACAAACCGCCGGGAACGTCGTGCCAGAGCATGTCATCGAGGTTGGCACGGATGTCGGTTTTACTCAGTAGCGGCAGACTCGACAGTAGCTTGAGAGGATCGCCTGCGTCGGGATCAACGCCAGCCTTGCGAAATCGCGTCCGATAAAACGGGATTCGCTCGCGGGCATGGCGAAGGAGATCACGCAGCTTTATCCGTTGCAGGTGGCGCAGCTCTTCCGGCGAGCACCACTGCGCCCATTCCAGCTTACGCAGGTAGCGAAACGTCTGCCGCCCGAGTAGAAGCTCGTGTAATGGACAGATCAGATGACGGGCCACCATCGGCACCATAGGCGTCTGACTCCTCGACAACGCAGCAGGAGACGATCCCGCGCGCAGACCCTCCGCAGAAGGTCCCACACCGGGTGTTTTATCGGCATCTGAGAGGAGAGGGTTGACGCACTGGCGGTGCGTGAAGAAAGAAGGTGCGTTCGGGACGCACCCCACGCGGGTTGATCCTCAAGAACGTATGACCAAGCTTGTTCAGAAAGAAGGTGCGTCCGGGACGCACCCTACGCGGCTCGTCATGCCACGCCCGCTGTTTCCATGCAAGCGTAGGCGTGACACCCGGCGCCTCATAGAGAACTTTACCACAACCCTGAGATTAATGGCGTGCCCGTATCGGGCGCCGCCGCAGACTATGCAAGACTGCAGTTAGTCGGGGATATCGGTCAGGAAGACTACCAGAACACTCCCGCTGCTAACCCATTCCACACGACCGGTGCTCTTCCAATTGCCACCTATGCCGGTGTCCAGCATGTCGTTTACACTTTTGGCGGTTGCTTCGGGAACATCATAGAACTCGACATGTTGTCCGTTTCCGGTAACCGTGTCGGAGCCGCTGCCGAGCAGGTCGAAACCTCCCCCCGCTTTTCCGTAGCTGAATTTGGTGTAGACCAGGACGTGGTTCCCAAAGGGGTTGTCCGCGTGGCTTAAGGGGTGGTCGATGTAGGGACCTTTCCAGCCCGGCGTTGTTTGCGTCATGGAGAGCTGGTGTTGGCTGGCCTGTGTCCAGGCCGGACCACCGTACTCCGCCGCTCCTCTTCCGGTATACGTGTAGTGCATCGAGACGGCCGAGCGGAGTACGTCCACCGTGGCGGCAATCTTAGCCGCCTTCGCATCATCCGTCGCGCTCGACATGTTGGGTACAACGACCGCGGCGAGCAGGCCTATGACTACGACGACAATGAGGAGTTCGGTAAGGGTAAAGCCGCGCAAGGGGGACTGGCGATGATCCATCGGAGGCCTCCATATTCAAACACTGCGTTTCGGTTCGTGTTTGGAGCATTGTCCATCACAAAGGACAACCCCCATTTCGACCCGCGGTGATGTGAACTTGAGGATTCCGTTGTGTGGGAAGGGCTCCAGGTCCGAGAACGCGTTTGCCTGGGCATTCTGGCGTCGGACGGCCCATCACACTAGAGGTGGGGGATGGAAGTAGTTCGCCGGTTTTTGTCTACCACAGCCAAAGCCAGGGGCCATCCGCCAAGCTGAAACTTCTATACCCGCATCTTCAGGCTTGGCGATACCCTATAGCGTAACCAGTCCAAACGTAGCGGTCGGAAGCGAGAGACTCACGGATGACACCAACGATTGAACGCTGCGATTACCTAGTGCTTGCTCTAGACACCCGGCAGCGAGTACGGCTACGAAGGTATTGAGGCTTCGTATTCCTTGGCGTCCATCAGGGCTTTAATCGGGTCGATGGACTCAGCTTTTATCCTGACGATCCAGCCGTCCTCATACGCGTCCTCGTTGATCATCTCGGGATGGTCGACAAGAGCAGCGTTGACCTCGACCACTTCGCCGGAGACGGCTGAGAGTATCTCTGAAGTGGCCTTTACCGACTCCACTTCGCCGATCGTCTCACCGGCTGTAACGCTGCTGCCGACGTCGGGGACATCCACGTATGTAATGTCCGTGAGCTCGTCGGCAGCATGTTGAGAAATACCCATGGTCACTATGTCGCCTTCAACCAGAAACCACTCGTGCGACTCGGAATATTTACGGTCGGTTGGAAAACTCATCTAAATGCCCCTGTGGTCGCAGAACTTCGTAACGGCTAATCGTCTCTTGACATCCCGGGCCGGTCCGCCGGGACCCGGTCACTACCACAATCGTCACTGCTTCGTTTTCGGTCTCTTGTAGAACGGGAGCGGAACCACCCTGGCACCAGCGCGCTTCCGTCCCAGTTCGACCTCGAGTTCGGTGCCCTCAGTCGAGTGTTCCGACAAGACATACCCCATCGCGATGCTCTTTTCCAGGGTGGGGCTTAGCGTGCCGCTGGTCACTTCGCCGACCTTACCACTCGGGGCGAAGATAGCATGGTGCTGCCTGGCGATTCGTCGGCCTTCAAGCTCTAAACCGACCAGCTTGCTGGGTAAGCCTTGCTCTTTGAGCTTGCGCATCGGCTCTACGCCGATGAAGTCCTTCGTCAAATCGACGCACCAGCCCTGCCCCGCCGTCAGCGGGTCAACGCCTTCGTGAAGCTCCTGTCCGTAAAGCGGCATGCCCGCCTCAAGGCGGAGCGTATCGCGGGCGCCGAGCCCCGCGTTTCTCACCTGTGGGTGAGGTGACGACGGCGTCCCCAGCAGCTTCGGGAGCAACATCGACGCTAGCGACGCCGGCATGACTGCCTCGAACCCGTCTTCACCGGTGTAACCGCTGCGATAAACAACGACCGGCATCCCCAGCAGATCGTAACGAACGAAACGATACCTCTTGATCGAGGCGAGGTCGGTGCCGACCAACTCCTGGGCGAGGTTGAGCGTCTCGGGTCCCTGAAGTGCCACCATGGCGGTCGAAACCGTCTCGTCGGTCATGGTGACGTCGAAGTCGCCTCTGTGCTCGCCGAGCCAATCGGCGATTTTCCGGTGGTTCGAGGCATTACAGACGACACCCCAATCGGTCTGGTCGAAGCATGAGACAATCACATCGTCCAAAATGCCGCCGTCTTCCTTGCAAACGTGCGTGTAGAACGATCGCCCCGGTTCAGTGGTGAGCTTGCGGGTGCAGATGCGGTTGAGGAAGCTCTCACAGTTCCCTCCCGCAAGGCGAAGCCGTCCCATGTGCGAGACGTCAAACACGCTGCAAGACGTTCGCGTGTGAACGTGTTCCTCAATGATACCCGCAAATTGGACAGGCATTAGCCAGCCGGCGAACTCCACTATTCGCCCGCCCCATTCGACATGACTGCCATGAAGCGGTGTCTTCTGCAACGAATCCTCGGTCATGATCTTGGTTTCCGTAAGCCGCCAGCCCGATTCGTCGACTAAAGCAGGCTTCACTGTCGCATCACACGTGTTTCTGCGGGTCATCCGAACCGCGCCCCCCAGGAAGCGGCTGCCCTCCATGGCCGTCATCACTTGCGTCGCCGCTCCCTTACGGTCGCGGTTCGGCTCGGTGAGCGTCTTCCGCAACCCACAGTTTCGGGTGTGACAGAGCGCCAGTCTTGCATATCGGCCGCATGGTGCTTCTTGCCCGGCAGCGCGTGAATGCGACTGCTACACAAGAACCGAAAACGCTCTGAAGACGACCCCCAGAAGCGTTTCGCGGCTGGTACAATAGGAACCGCTCCATTACCTGTCAACGGGCGGCTCCTTCGCCCCAGCACCATCGTTGCAAGACTCGTGCCACCAGGAGCCCCATGCCCAAGCAAGCGTGGGCACCTTGTACAGCCACGCCCTTACCGCTGGGTGCCACGGGCAAGCGGCAGCTTGCCCGTGCTATCCCCGATGGGATGAACACACCCGCCGCGGGACGCTACTTGCGGGTCTTTCGTGACGAAGTCGAGGAGGGATAAGAGGCTTTGCTCCAATACTCGCGAGCCCGCCGGACGGCGACGCCCAACACCGAACCTCGCGGATAGGCCCCTCTTGCGTTCCGTACTCCCGCCGGTTTGCCCGTGAGAAGCTCGATAGCCTCATGAACCGTCTCGACCGCATACACGTTGAACATGCCGTTCTCGCAGGCCTCCAGGACATCCTCCCGCAGCATCAGGTCGCCCGAGTTGGCTTGCGGAATGACGACGCCCTGTGTCCCGGTCAGCCCCAGATCGTTACATACGTCGAAGAAGCCCTCAACTTTCTCGTTGACCGCTCCGACGGCCAGAATGTGCCCCATCTGGTCGATGGCGCCGGTCATAGCCATATCCTGCCTGATCGGTATCTTCGTAAGAGCACTCAGAAGGCAACATATCTCCGCACCGGAAGCGGAATCGCCGTCGATACCGCCGTAGCTTTGCTCGAACGCGATTGAGGCGGCGAACGCCAGCGGGTGGTCGGCTTTGAGAAGAAACCGCAGCAGCCCGCGCAGGATGTAGAACCCCTTGGTGTGGATGGCTCCGCTGAGCTCCGCCTCGCGTTCGATATTAATGACGCCCTGGTTTCCAGGCCCCATCGTCGCGGTCATGCGGGTCGGAAATCCATAAGTCAAAGGCCCGGACTGCAACACCGCCAGACCGTTTATCTGCCCGACGACGACACCGCCGGTCTCGACCCGGATAGTCCCGTCGGTAAGAAGCTCGCGGAACCGTCGCGAGGGGAGATCAGCCCTTCGTCTGGTGCGCCGGACAGCCTCGCGGATGTCGTCTCCGGTAATCGGCTGGCGCTGTTCTTTGCCTGCGATGTAACTCGCCTCGCGGGCGATGTCAGCCAGCCGGCCGAAACGCGCCGTGAGCTTTCCTTTCCGCGCAGCGATCCTGGCACCGTACTCGGTCAGGGCGGCAACAGCCGCCTGGTTAAGCGGCAAAAGCCCCTCCTCCTTCACGATATGAGCCAGAACGGCTGCATAGTGTCGGACACCGGCATGATCGCGTGGAATGACCGAATCGAAATCCGACAGGACCTTGAAGAGCTGTGGGAAGTCCGGATCGTGGGCATCAAGCAGGGAGTAAGTATCCACACCCCCGAGGATCACGACTTTCACGTTGACCTCGATTGGTTCGGCTTTGAGAACCAGCCCACCGCCAGGGAAGGAAAGGTCCGGAGGCGCGATCTCCAGCCGGTTGGTCCGCAGCGTTCGCATGAGGGCCTTCCAGGCGGATTCATCCCTGAGAATCTCCTGATCTTCGAGAATCAGATAGCCCCCATCAGCTCGCAATAGCGACCCGGCGCGGATTCCCAGGTGGGCTGGGCGAGCTTCGCCGTCGGCGTCCAACGTCGGATCAACGCTTCCCAGCAGATTTCGCAGCGTCGGCGTGTTCTCGACGATGATCGGACAGGATTCGGCGTCATCTCGCTTCACCACCACGTTCACGCGATATAACTGGGTAAAGTCGGTCTCGTTATCGCTGAGGTTGCTGAGACGGCGCTCCACGACGTCGGTCATCAGCCCTCTCAGAAAGGCCCGCACGCCGTCTTGAGGAAACTCCTTCTCGATGTCGCGAGCGATTTCTTCAAGGGTCGAGCGAGCGGTTCTCTCCAGCAGTTCTCCGGCTGATCGATCGTGCTGTTGGCGAATTTCGCCGACACGTTTGCTGATTTCCTTGAGCTGGTCCTCGAACTTCTCGTAGCTCTCATGGATTGCGGCATGCTGCTCGTCGCTCACATCTCCTTGCTCATGGAGATCGTCGAACTCTTCCGGTGGTACGGGCTTGTCATCCACCAGGGGGAACACAGCCGTCTGGGTTACGGGGCCTGCCTGGAAGCTGACCAGGGCCAGACCCGCTTCATTTAGAGCCTCCTCGAAGGGCTTCATGATCCCTTTGAGGCGCTTTTCGGTGGCTCGATCCAACGCGGAACGCCGGGCGCTTACGCTCTCAGAAGACAGGACTGTCACCAGGTTGCGCCGGACGAAGTCCGCCAGCCTGTCAACACGGCGTCGAAACGCCTGGCCGCGTCCCGGAGGTTGAATGATGAGGCGCGGGCGTTCGGGACGCGAGAAGTTGTGCACGTAGCAGCAGTCCTTGGTCTTCCCGTGCTCGGGCCGGATTTCTTTGAGTAGCTTGCGAACCAGCGTGAGACGACCCGTGCCGCTGGGGCCACGCACAAAGACGTTCTGACCAGGGGCCGATGTCTCCAGACCGAAACGCAACGCTTCGACCGCTGTATCCTGACCCACGACGCCCGTGACCGGACTCACGTCGTTTGTCGAGTCGAACGGAAGGTCCTCCATGTCGCATCGCCAACGCAGCGTCTCGATGGGTAGTGAACCGGATTGGGGTGTGGAAGCCCTCTTGCTACGCTTCTTGGCAGGTGGCATGTCGAACTCCTTCAGAGCATTCTCGGTTTCTGCACAGCGAACGGCCTCCTGCACCGTCCAGCAGAAAAGCACCATTCGACCGCCACACAAAACCAGAGCTTGCTCCGCGCTCAATCATGCCAGAATTGTCCCGGCACGTAAACCGGCACCGTTGATGGGCACTTCGTGTCGAGAGGTACTTCTTTCGGAACCGCTCACTCGCGGTCGCGGTCCGGCCGGGGCACCACGGTCACCCGCGGAAAAACGCCGGCAAACGGAGGCGGCCTCGTTTCAGCTTTGGTGGCGTTTGATCGCGGTGAAGATTTCCTCGGCGCTCTTGGCGACCGTGACAGCGTCGCGAAACTGCGGAGCAAGCCAGGTCCGGCTGATCTGGGCGAGGGCCTGGATGTGCGGACCCATCTCGTCGACGGGACTCGCCAGCAAGAAGACCAGTTCGCAGGGGCGGCCGTCCTTGCTGTTGAAATCTATGGGCGTCGCGGGCTTTCCGATTGCCAGAACGAGCTTGGCACAGCCATGAGACTTGCCGTGGGGAACCGCCAGACCTTCGGCGATGCCGGTCGATCGGGTCTGCTCGCGCTCGAGGACAGCCCGCAACACGTCGTCGGCATCAGTCAGCTTGCCGCTGTCGCGGAGGACCTCGACCAACTCGGTGATTGCGCCGGTCTTGTCGGAGGCTTTCAGGTGAACACGAACACAGTTCGCGTCAAGGATGTCTGTGATCTTCATTAAGACGGACTCTCCCGGTAACCCGTAGCAAGCTCCATTCCTGTAAAGCGGTCGAACCGGCCCAGTGCCAGCGTATGCTCGTCAGTGGATCGCCATTTGAATCCGCCCAACGCCGCAAGACAGGTGAGTCTAACAGAATCTCGCCCGCACTATCAACCGCTGCCCCGCCGAATCTTGTACCCGCCACGCTGTGAGTGCGATGCGACCGGCGCTACAATCCCGATATGGGGTGGGTCACGCGTACCAACAGACCGGCTGCGTTCCGCGCTTGGGCTTGGGAGACCCCCCGGTCGCGATTATGGCAGGATCTCGATATCCTCCACGCCGTTGAGGTCGTAGTCCTTAGCGAGCTCTTTGCGCAAGCGTTTGCTCCATGTCGCATGGAGGTCCTGGAACAGATAGTTGGCTCCCCCGTAGTGTCTATCGGAGAAGCGGTTCCCATTGCTGAAACCGTTTGAGCCGGCGTAGTTGGCTTCGCCGCCGTCGATGTAGCTGCAGTCGTCGGTTCCCAGACCATCGCCACGTTCCGACAGCTCGTTGGCATCACCTATTAGGGGTAGCTTGGGTTTGATACGCTCTCGCGTGGCTGGGCGCAAGGGGTTGGGATGCGTGTCTTCGGTCCAGCGTTGTTGTTCATCAAGCGTGTACGTGCCGTAGCTCCAGGATGGAAGATAGACACGGTAATGTCCACTGCTGACGTCTTCGTCCCCGACGGCTTTACACAGGAAATATTCACCCCAGCGGTTTCCCTCGATGTGGCGCTGCACGGGATAATCCTCAGGCAGGCGAACGTCGTCTTCGTAGAGATGGGTGAACAGAATCTCCATCCAGCCGTATTCGACGTCCTCCACTTCTTCCTCAAGCTCATCCGGATACCACTGGGCCGGTGGCATCGTGGTGTAGATGTTCTCATAAGCCGCCAAGGCGTTGCCAATGTCTTTGAGGCGGGCCAGGCAGTGAACGCCCTTAGCCTGAGCCCGCGCCCGTCCCATCGAGGGCAGCAGAATGGAAATCAAGAGCGAAATGATCGAGATTACGACCAGAAGCTCTATCAGCGTAAAACCCCGCTCCAGAGGGGGCTGTACGCGAACGGGACCATGCATAGGGCATCTCCGTTGAGGGTGGGCTTACCTCGTTTCACAAACCGGAGGGCGTTGTCCGAAAACACAAGCTACTGAAGTCGCTCACCCTGATGTTAGGCGTTTGGAACGAGCTAATCAAACCTTCAACCGTTAACAGAAAGCACGCCGAACGTCGGTGCCCCTACCCTACCGTTTACCGTACGAAGCCTCAACTTGTGGCAGCAGCAGATTCCCCATTGCTAGCGGATCGTAGGCGTTCCCAACGGCTCCCGACCAGGTGCTCATCTCCTGGTTCTGCTCGTCCAGCCGTGTCAGATTGAACCCCCATATGTGGTTTTCGGTCGCTCCCTCGCCGAATGCTGGCAAGGGAACCGCCAGCTCGACTACCCAGCGGTCGGCGTGGGTTCTGGTGGCCACATCCAGATCGACAGGCCAGGTCCGCCGCTGCCCGCACGGAGGATCGAAGCGAATACCACTTTCACACAGGTCCGTACCGTTGCTCTTGACAACGATGTGGTAGAGGTCCGTAGGAGACCGTGTTCCGGCGTTCGTCGGATTTACAAGCACTTCTATCAATTCCTCGCCTGTGGGAATCATGTCGTCGTATTCCACTGACTTCCGCCGGGATACAGTCGGATCGAGTGGGGAACTCAGACCGGCGTTGATTGCGATGTAAAGATGTTTGTCGTCACGCATGACCAGCGCGGTTGTGGCGTTTCGCGGGCGGGTGACACAGTCCGAAACGGGGTCCGTGGGCTCGCCGGTAATGAGCACAAAGTCCGAAGCCACGTTGGCGGCGCCCGCAGGCCAGTCGGAAAGATCGCCGTCGATAGTGATGCCCGCAGGGCAGGGAACAGCCGTTACGCAGGTCAGTCGGGCGTTTGCCTGATGGACCATTCCCTGGTCGGTCGTGAAAGTCAAGGGAAGCATCAGCACTCCGGCTGCATCCGTCGCCGGAAGGTAGGCCTCCGCTGTGAGAGTCATCCGGCGAGACCCGTTCGGGGCGATGGTTGACACCTCGATCTCTCCATCCGGTGTCGTCCAACCTCCGGGAAGCTGGCCGAACGCGATCGTCCCGCTTACCGGGACTCGCTTGTGATTGACCAGGGTGATTGCACATTCGACGCTCGCTGACAGGTTCGAGGGGCCACCGGCGGGTCGGACCCGCACGCCGTCGATTGCAATGCTCAGCCTGCGCGTGGAGAGCATGAATCGCCGCCACCCGGCGTTGTGCGCGAAAAGCTCGGATGGATCATCGCATTTGCGACCAAGCACCTTGTCTTTCAAGATGTTGGCCATGATGGATCTGGCAGACTCGAAAACGCCTTGGTCCCCGGGCCACGAGGGTCGTCGTCCGTCGGCGAAGTGCGTGCGGTAAGCCTTCGTTCCGGCATCTGGTGCAAGTGCCCGCCGTAGCGTCTGGGTAACATGGGCAAGCCCGTGGTCCTTGAGTAGCTTGACGTAGGCGGCGTCGGCCATGCTTCGCCGAAGGTGCTTGAGGCGCACCGACGCCACGGGTCCTTTCAGCCCGAAAGACCGACCAGGATAGAGCAAGACGCCATCGCCGCCCGTGGCGGCCAGGCAGTCTACCGGCGTCGCCTCATCAACAGGCCCGTCCCAACGATTGACGCAACCGGCGAACAGCGCCTGGGTACCCAACTCCAACGCCTGCCACGACAGGACCCTCACGTCGCAAGCGGCTGCATGTACCGAGGTTGTGCCGCCAAAGGGCGGGCGGTCCACGACTAGCCAGGTTCGCCTACCGGCGGATCGCTCGCCCGCCATCACCCAAGGATCGTAGAACTGAGCCGGCGGCATCCAGATATCGACGGCTCCGCTCAGCTCCATCCGCGGGTAGTCCGTCCAGCCATACGGACCCATGTCTTGCGGGAAGAGCCTCGACAGGATGGAGGCGTGTGGCGCGGTCTTGCGAACGACCTCGGCGAACCGGTGCGTGAGGTCAGAGGATTCGATGCCTGGCTGCATATCGCCCGGTAGCATCGCGTAACTCCGTTCTGTCCAGCCTTTCTGATCGAAATGGGCACCACATTCGACCATGAACTGGGCGAGAAGCCGTGAAGAACCCGGCGCCGACGCCCGGCCGCGGACCAGCGGTTCGGCAAAACGCCCGACAGGCATGGGCCAGACGGCGGACGGCACGCGGTTTGCGAAACCCTCGCCAGTTATGCAAGGTCCGACCAGCGAGTCGTACTGACCCCAGTCGACAAGCAGCCCTCCATCGACTGTCACCTTCACGATGGGGGTCAGCTCGCTCAGCACAGGTGTCAACCGGTGCTCTTGGAGCATCCGCAGGGTGCTCATCAGCAGCGAGTCGATCTCGCCTCGAACCGGCAGGTCGCGCCAATCGTCCAGACCAGGTTCGAACGGCTTACCAGCAAGCTCGACGTGGTGGCGGATAAGAGCCCGGTGATCAAGTTCAACGATCGCGGGAATCTCAGCCGAGTCGGGCAAGACGAAGGGGTAGACTTCCAGGTCAATATCACAACAGGCAACCGACGACTCCCCAGCCGTCATCACGACGGCGCCGATGTAGCTGCCGGCCGATGTGCCCTTGGGAATGGTCAGATCCACCCAAAGCTGAATCGTTTGCCCCGGCGTCAACCTCCTCGGCAAACCACCAATCGGGGCGTCAATCGGCACCAGCACGTCCAACGGTCGGGCGACCCGCCTGTCTGGCGGAACGGACCGCACGTGCCATCCGGGCAGGTTCCCACGGAGGTCAACACGGTGCATCCGGAACAGGCGAACCGCCGACGGGCCGATCGCTCCCGCCGCAGACCGCAATGGCTCGACCCTGAAGTCCAGCTCGTCGAGAGGCTCGTCGCCCGCTTGGACGGCAAAGCTGAAGCACAGTGTTTCGCTGATCGCGCCGCGAAGCCGGGCTTGGTGGGAAAGAAGCGAGGAGTCGGGTGGGCCTGGGTTTTCGGGTGTTACGGGGTACGGATCGCCAGGAACATCGAAAAGCCAAAGACGCAAAGCGGGGCGCACGGAGGTCAGGCAACCGCTCGCGAAGACGGCTGACATGATCGCCGCGAGCACGGTCGGGATCATCTTGGTCCAGGACGTCATGATTGTAGGGCTAGATCTGATCCGACAGAGCACTTGGTTGTGTCGCGCCGGTCGGCGCGATTGGCTCGTCCTACTCGCCCTCACCAGCCGGTTCCGGAGAAGGCTCTGTGTCCGGCTTGGGCGAAGGCTCTGCATCCGGTTTAGGAGAAGGCCCCGCGCTTTGCTCAGACGAAGGCTCCCCGGCGGGTGTGGGGGTGCTAGCCGGCGACTCTTCCTCTTCGACCGGGGCGACCATGGCTCTGGGAACTGCCATACGCTCAGCCGTGGACATCATTTCCATGTTGGAGATGGGGCGATCCTCGGTGTCTTGTTCCGCGACCGGTTCCTCCTTGGGGGCGGGCGGAGCGAACTTCACAACCACGAACGTCTCGTCGAGCATGTTAAGCCGATCCAAAGCGCTCGACATGAACGGCGTGCCATTCAAAGCGGTATTCGTTTTGATCGCGTCGAGATGGCGCCGCGCGGTGTCCTTGTGAGCAGGATTCCCGTCGATAACGAACTGGTTCTCAGCCACCGTCGCCAGTCCCGAATGGGCAACACCCAAAGCCAAGATGTTGTCGCCGAAGCGATCAAGCAACTCCGTAAATGCCTCTTCGGCTTGGGAGTTGATACCGGGATCGGGCGCCGGGTCAGTCAGACCCGCGAGCCGGACAGCTTGTTCACCCCGCAGTATCAAAGCCCTCAAGATGAATGCCTCGTCGGAAGATGACTCCGATAGCATCTTCAGCGTGCCCAGCGACTCTCTGCCCGATTCCACATCGGCAAAGGTCAGACTACTCAACTCGGCGTAAGCATCGTCCACGGCTCTTGAGGAAGAGCGCAAACTCCATGATACCACCGCGATGACCGCGACTACCACGACCACAATCAGCAGGATTTGATTGGCGCGTTCGCCAAGATAGTCGCGCGCCTGGTAAAGAAAGTGTACCAGGTCGTTCTCTTTCAACTCGTGACGTCTCTCTGCCTTCATGTCTTGCTCTTTGCAGGTATAGTGAGAATGACCCCGTCCGACGCCTGGGGCATCAGAGCGGTGATCACCTCCGTGATTACTTGGCTACGCCGATCAGCGGCAGCCTCCTCGATGGTGACCGCACACGACCAAAGTCCTCGCTCGAATCGCACAGTGTACCATCCACCGGCCTTGCTGTCACTATCCGCCACCCCGTGATCTGGCTCGGTTACCGCGCAATCTGCCGGTTCGCGGGCTGGAAGACCTTCGTTTCACCTGTGCCGGAACACTTGCAGGTCTCTCCTTGTGGGAGAACCAGCGGACGTCGGTACAACTGCGAGACCAAGCTCAAGCCTCACTAACTGGATGGCTGGACGGTTGAGGACCAAACCTGTCCGGCGATCGCTGCTCGGCTAACTTACGCCGCCCCCCCAAATCCGTCAACGCCGCGGCAAATCGTCCCCCTGCCGACGGGTGTCTCCTTGGATGTCGTTCGATCAATGCCCCATCCTTTCCAGGGACGGCGGACCCGCGTCCAGAAGCTTGGCATTGTTCCGCAAAGTGGCGCTTGTGGTTGTCCAGGGGCGGGGTACACTCTTGGCAATTATGAATTCGGGCAATAAGTTCGGTCGGGCGCCCGAATTATAGAGGGTGTCTCCGCTCCTTCCGGGCGTATCGGCTGGGGAGCGGATGAGCGAATGGCGTGTAGGGTCTGGCTAGAGCAAGCTCTAGTTTTGTCTAGCGGTCGAACGGCGCTTTTCTACTGAGCGGTGTAGGAAACCGACGGCCATACGAAAACCGAGAATGCTATAAAGGAACACGAGAAGGGAGCTCTCCCATGAAGGTACGGCTTGTCTTGCTGTTGGTAGTCCTGATTGCCGTCATCATCTACGTCGTCACCAAAGGACCACGAACCACAGAGGTGGTGATCGACGGGGGTCCTGATGGAACGTCGGTGGTCTACAGCGACGATCCGGTAGGCTCGAAGAAGACGCTTAACGAGATGGACTTACCGGGCGAAGAGCCTGGTGTGCCCGCTGAGTTTGAGATAGCGGTTCGGCGCGACGCCGATGACATCAAACAGCGTATCTACTTCGAAATCACGGAGACACACGGCTTTTTTGCCGAGACGTTTCGGGTCCGATTCTACTTCACTCCAACAGGCAAAGGTCCGGATGCTCGCGTGCTGGTCTTCATGCACTACATCAACGACTTCCTGGAGGCCAACGACACGCTTGCTGGCGAGGTGCTGATCAGCGACGCGGAACTTGGCGTCATTGGTGGCGACATGGGCTCTACCGAGAACTGGTCCGCCCAGCTTGTCATGCATGGGCGAGTGCGCGTCGACAACCCCGGTCCCTCTTGGGAAGGCTGGCAAATGGGTCGATGACTCGCTTGGATGCCCAGAGCAGGTTGGCGTGGCACGGGCAAACTCGTTTACCCGTGGATGATGGAGCTACCGCACGGGCAAGCAGAGCTTGCCCGTGGCACCCGGCGCCGGCTTCATGGCTCTAGCTGTGGGGAACACGACACGTGTGGGACGCTACTGTCGGAAGAGCAGAATCGCGTTTAGCAGGACCGACAGGACCAGCAGAATTCCCAGGACAAACACCCAGGTGAGAGGTACGTGCCCTTCGTCTTCGGTCGGGGCCTGCTCGTCTTGAGAGGCTTCGACGATCTCGCCGGTCGTCGCCAGTTGTTCGAGGAGCTTCTGGTCGTACGTCTGGCGGGCATGGAACGGCGCCTGACCATGGGCGACCGCCTCCATATCGGCAATCACTTCGACTATCGTGGCGTATCTGTCGTCGGGCGACTTCGCCATCATAACCTCGATGATCTCACCGATGCCCGAAGAGAGGGTCGGAATCACGTGGTCAGCCGGAAGGAGGGTTTCCTTGAGGTGCTTGTGCATGACGGCTGACGGGCTGGCCCCCTCAAAGGGTACCCTGCCGGTTACCATGTGATAGAAAGTGGCACCGAGCGAGTATATGTCCGCCCTGAAATCGATGTGGATGGCGCCGCGTATCTGTTCCGGACTGATGTAGTAGGGCGTGCCATATGCGCGTCCCGCTTCGGCGGCTGCGGCTTCGTAGTCGCTGACCTCGCGTGCGAGACCCATGTCCGCCAGTTTCACCTCGCCCTGCTTGGTTATCATGATGTTCTTGGGCTTGACATCACGGTGGATCAGGCCTTGGGCATGAGCATGTTTCAAGGCGTGGGCACACTGGGCTGCGTACTTCAGGGCTCGTTGTTCCTCCAGACGCCGGCCGTTGGAAAGCAGGTCATAAACGGTCTGACCGTCGATGTACTCCATGACGAAGTAGTGGTATCCGCCGGACTCACCGACATCATAGGCTCCGACGATGTTGGCGTGGTTGAGCTTGGCGGCGGCTCGCCCTTCGCGGTAGAAGCGATCGACGAACTCGGGATTCTCGCTGAGGCGTTTGGGAAGCACCTTGATGGCGACGATCCGGTCGAGGCTCAGTTGCTTGGCCTTGAACACGACGGCCATCGCTCCCTGGCCGATCTTGCTGAGAATCTGGTATCCGGGAATCTGCTGGGCGGGACGGTACATCGAGTCATCGTCAAGAGATTGCTCGAGACGCTCGACCTGGCTCTTTGTTGCGTATCCCTGCTCGACGAGAAGGTCGACGAAAGAAACCTCCTTGCCCTTGCCGAAGAGGTTCTTGCGCTCGGCGCGCACAACTTCCACTTCGTCAGGCGTGCACAGTCGTTGCTCGATGATGGCTCGTACGATCTGAGAGTCGTTCATGCTCGTCATTGACCGATCCGATTCCGCAAAGCACCGCGCTTCATTACCGCCCGCACCGACATGGAGCCGTGTCGTAGCCGGCGAGCATCCCGTCGGTACCTGGTCGCCTCCAGCGCGGAATCCGCAACTCGACCGCAACTCCGAGAACACCCACCGGACAAAACGGACCGGCAGATTATAGCTCCTTATCCTCGGGAGTCACCGTGAAACTCCCGATCAGAGTTGTCTCGACAAGGTTATGGGACTTATCGTGCCGGAGGTCAAGCTCTTTCAGCACTTCCAAGGCGACTTCTCTCTGCCTGGCGGTAAAGAGACAGGGCACGGATTCGACCCCCGCTCGCCATTCAAGAGCCCCCAGTACGCGTCGTATCAGTTCATCCACGCCACCACCGGTCCGGGCGGAAATCGCCAGCGAACAGGGTGCATACCGATCGACGACCGCTGACATGTCCTCTTGTGGTTGTTTGTCGGACTTGTTGATGGCTATGACCAGCGGGTCTGCCGGTAGTACCCCGGCGAGTTCGCAACTTGTACGGTATCGGTTCTCCGCCATCCTCCTGGAGTCTTGAGAGCCCGCCGACCAGTCGTCAGGGAGCGGAGACGACCCGTCGAGCACCAATACTCGCAAGTCAGCCTCGAGGCAAACCGCTCGCCCGACTTCCACAGCCTGTCGTTCGAGCGGCGAGTCGGTTTCACGCACACCGGCTGTGTCCACCAGCGTGACTTCCACCCCGGACATCTCAACCGTCTGTGATACCCAGTCGCGTGTCGTGCCGGCACGTCCGGATACGATGGCGGATTCTCGCCCGACAAGGCGGTTAAACAGCGTCGACTTTCCGCTGTTAGCGGGACCGACTATCGCGACCCGAGCGCCGTCGAGCAGCAGACGAACCGCCCGGTAACGGGAAAGCATGCCTTCCAGTTCCTTACGTGCAGTCTGCGAATCGCTCAGGCAGAGGCGGCTGACGTGCTCAAGCGCCGGCGTCAAGTGCTCTCGCTGAAACGCCAGAAAGCGAACGGCCAGCTCGCTGCGAGCGTTCGGTAGCAACATGAGTGCCTCGCGCTCGATCAGGCTGTCGCCACCCCATTGCTCAGCGTGATCTTCGTCGGGCTGGACCATCGGCGCTCCGCCGCGCTCGAGGAGACCCAACACTCGCTCGATCACGCGGACCGATCCGTGGCAACAGATGTCGACCGTGGGGCACGAGCGGGCAGGGTCCACAGCCACCACGACTTCGTCAATCGTGCTGTCGCCGTCGATGATTGCACCGTAACGCAACTGGCCCAGGTCGCTATTCTCAAGAGGTTTATCGGACTTCTTGGGTTGAAAGACCCGGCCGACGATGGCAAGCGAATCAGGCCCGCTCACACGCACCACGCCGATCGCCCCAGTGCCGGGCGGCGTCAAGAGAGTTGCATTGGTGGCTCTTTTGCCGCTCATGCGTTGAGTTCCTGGTGTTTTGTCGCACCTAACACCTCGTATGTGGGTGCCACTGGCGCCTTGCCATCGGGTGCATCCCATTGGGGGGTGGCGCGGGCAAACTTGTGTGCCCTTGGACGAGGGAGCAAGCACACGGGCAAGCTAAGCTTGCCCGTGGCACCCGGCGTCAGAGGTGTTGCCTGGTTGGTTTGGCCAGCACTCATGTGTCATGTCCCCAGAGGCCGGCCACGAGCCTGACATCCTCTTGTCTACAACCGGACGCGGGAGATGTGTTTCGAGTAGGCTACTCCGACGCCGCGCAGCACGAGATTCGCAGCGGCTGTGTCCAGAAAGTCGCAGTGTGGGAGCATCATGTCGACGTCGCCGCCGGTTGCCAGCACCTGAGGCCAACGGTTCAGGAAGGTCGCATAGCCCTCGACAATCCCGCGGACCGCACCGGCCAGCCCACGGCACACGCCGGTCTGCATCGCCTGCTCGGTGTTGCACCCGTAAGGAAGCTCAGGGAAGCCCGGCTCTACCTCAGGTAGGATAGCCGTATACTCGTGCATCGCCCGAAGCTGCATCTTAAGGCCCGGGAGTATCGCTCCGCCGACAAGAACGCCGTTGTCGTCGACGAGGTCCACCGTGACGGCTGACCCGAAATCCACGATCGTACACCCGGTCTCCAAGGTCTCGAAGGCGGCAGCGGCCGAACAGACGCGGTCGACGCCGATCGCCCGCGGATCATCCACACCGACGTCGACGGGAAGGGCGATGCGCTCGCCGACTACGAGAGAATCGCGATCGAACATCTCATCAAGGTGTGCCCGGACCCTGTCGAGAACGTCGGGCACCACCGACGCAATGGCGACGGCAGCCGGAGACGAGGTCACCATCGAATCCACCTGAGCGTTGATCGCATCGTGCAGCGACGCACTGTCATCGTTTGGTACAGCCACAGGTGACTTGACCTTACCTTCGTGCCACGTGCCTATGGTGATCGTCGTATTGCCAATATCGAGCACAAGAGCGGGTGCGGCTGGATCGATCCGGGGTATTTGCAGAGTCAAGACGGGTTCTCCAGGTGCGGCGGTTTCCGCATTGGGGCCGGCGGTGTGGACAATCCGGGTCCCTTGACCGACTTGATGGATGCCCAGAGCCGCTCGGTCATCGAACCTAATCCCTTGCCGGCGACCGAACTGATGGGCAAGACCTCGACGCCCAATTCGGCGGCAAGCTCAGCCGCACGCTGAGACCCGCCGGTCAGGTCCGTTTTCGTAGCTACCACCAGCTCCTCTTTGTCGCAGAGCTGCGGGCTGTAGTTGGAAAGCTCGCCGCGTATCATGCGATAGGCTTCGGGCGGCGACACGTCTGTATAGTCTGTTCCAACGTCGACAAGGTGAACGATCATACGCGTTCGTTCTATATGGCGGAGGAACTCATCGCCGAGACCGGCACCCTCATGGGCACCTTCGATAAGCCCGGGTATGTCAGCCATCACCAGCCTCCTCGCGCCCGGAAGCTCGACTATCCCAAGCTGAGGCTTGAGCGTGGTAAACGGGTAGTCGGCGATCTTTGGGTGAGCCCGTGACAACCGGGAAAGCAGCGTGCTCTTGCCGGCGTTTGGCAGACCGACCAGACCCACGTCGGCAAGCAGTTTCAGCTCGAGCCGCAACCACCGCTCCTGTCCCTCAGCCCCGTCTTCGACTTCACGGGGAGTCTGATGGTCTGAGCGGGCGAAATGGGCATTACCGCGTCCGCCCTTACCGCCGAGCGCCAGGCAGATTCGCTCGCCTATTTCCGAGAGGTCTTTGAGCAGTACGCCGCTGTCGCGATCGTAAATCAGCGTGCCAGCCGGTAGTTCCAAAACGGTATCCACTCCGCGGCGCCCGACGCATTTCTTGCCCATCCCCGGCTGACCGTTCTTCGCTCGCCAGTGATGATGACCGGCGAAGTCCAGTAGCGTTTCCACGCCTGGCATTGCCTCCGCATAGATCTGTCCGCCGTCGCCGCCGTCACCGCCGTCCGGACCGCCCTTGGGGACGTACTTCTCTCTGCGGAAGCTCATGCATCCGTTTCCGCCGTCACCGCCTTTGATGTAGATTTCTGCGTGGTCGACGAACATATGACGTATCCGCGGCTGCCCGACTCGATGCGGCGCCGCCATTCCGACGCCGGTCAACCATAGCATGCTCTGGTCTTGTGTCGCGGTCGAACGGTGCTTTTCTGCCCACCAGTACAGCAAGCCGACCGCTCTACAGAAACCGGGAATGCTCTTATGGGCGCCACAGGCAGGAAAACTGCGCGGGTGCCTGGCGCGGCAATGATGAGAGACGCAAGCTCGCGAGGCAACACCGCTGGGCTAGTTCTTCCCGCACACTCCTAAAAAGAAAGGGATGGGGGCACCTGGGCTATGCTTCGTAGGGGATGACGTCGACCTTCCTGCCGCGGAATTTCACTACGCCATCAGCCATTGCGAAGAGCGTGCAGTCTTTACCGATTCCGACGTTGTGTCCGGGCTTGTGCGGCGTACCGCACTGTCTGATGATGATCGTTCCCACGGTGACGGACTCGCCACCGTAACGCTTCACACCGCGAAACTGGGGGTTGCTGTCGCGACCGTTGCGCGATGAACCTTGTCCCTTTTTATGTGCCATTGAACCTAAACTCCCGAACAGGCCCGGGCGCAAGCCAAGGCTGAAGTCCCATGTTGTTTACTCTGCGCCGAAACAGACCCAAAAAGGCAAAAGAGCAACCTAACGCATCACCCACTCGCGGTTCCGCCGTATGGGGACCGCCTGGTCGCGGGATTCGGCGTCCCCAGGCAGGTCGTAGATGATCGCCAGTGTCTTTCGCAAAACGAACCACCGGACATTGTCGTCGGACTCCGGTGTGGATTCGTCAAACGCGGGGTTGATGACCCGGACGATCTCACCCGACAGCCCGCCACCGAAGACGGTGAACGCGTCGGCCTCTTTGTCAAACTCTTTGAACACCGCAGCCGACGTGCGGTGGTTATCCTCACCTTGGAGCAAAGGACCCGTGATCTTGCTGGGCGGAGCGAAAAACGGGTACTGCTTCTTGTGCCTCGCGGCGATCGTGTCGTAGACCAGCGGGTGTACGTCGTCGCCGGCTGTGACCACCTCGAGCCTGTCGGTCACCAGGCTAAACGACGGGAAGAACTGCACGTCCATACCCGTCCTGTTGGTGACCGTGTAGAGCATGTACCAGTAGGTCATCTCGCCAGCATCGCCGGGCAACTTTATCGTGATCCGCTGCGGATCGAGAAACGAACAATCAAGCTGCCACGCGCCGGACCCCGGTTTGGGCTTCGGACCAGCCACCACAACCGTACCCACTAGCATGCAGGCCACTGCTACTGCAAAAACTGTACCTCTTGCTCGCATGATCTCCGCATCCTACCAAACCCCCAAAAACTGTCAACCCGCCGCGGTGCGGCTGTCTCACGCGGCGTCATGCCATTCCTGGGAGGGGCGATTCGGGATGTGGTGCGGGCTCTGCCATCCCGCTACGACAGGTCAGGCCACACCGTCGCCTCATCGCGTCTGGCTCATGATCCTCTTGTTGTAGGCGCTGGCCGCTAACGCGGCCCACAGTATGCAGATTGGCTGGGTGACCAGAAGGCCAAAACCGAGAGTCACAACCCCCACGACCAAGCTGACCAGCAGCATCACGATGGCACCGCCTATCGTCGAGTAGAACATGCCGACCGGCCCGAAGAGGATTGTGAGCAGAATAGCAATTCCTGGGCTCTTTGTCGCGAGAACGACGGTGACTTTGGTCTCGTTCATCCGATGCCCTCCTTCGTCGGTCTAATATCTGTTCGTGTGGTTTCGAATTCTGCAGTTCAACTTGCCCGCGAGCCATTGCGTTCTCGGGCAGGTGGCACACGTCGCGGAGCCGCTTGGCTCTCCGCTATTTACTGCCGCCACTGCGAGCAGTCTGGAGCGCCTGAAGTCGCAGACGCAGGACCGTCGGTGTAAGCGATTCATCCAGGTGCAGCACCCTGTGGCAGTTCGCGCAAACGGGGTCCAGGTCGGCGGGACTCGGCTCACGCGACTCGGTCGACTGGGCAAGCGGTTGCCGGTGATGCGCCTCTATGAACCCTTCGCCGACTTCGCCGTAGGTTTCACGAAAGCTAAAATGGCACACGCAGCAGCGCATGTCCAGGTCCTTCTTAAGCCATGCCTTCTTAGCGTCCTGCACGACGCGGCGGTTTCGCTCTCTGCGCAGGTGCCAGGCCAACTTCAGCTTGTTTTCAGGGCTGTACTTCGGCTGAATCTCGGCAGCCTCAGCCATGAACGGCGCGATCGCTCTGGCACACGCTTCTGACCAGAGTTCGGCGAGGCGGAGCGCGTGCCTTTCCTCCAACCGGTAGTTCGTCGCGTTGTGGAACTTGAGATTCGGCAGGTCCGCACAGATCGGGTCTTTCTTCAACCAGTCCGTATCGAGCAGTCCCCCATCCAACGCACACGTCTCGGTCACTCGCAGGGTCACTCTAGTAGTGACGCGCGCCACCTCCGCCTCCGCTACTGTCCGGTCTACATAGAATCGAAACGACGGCGGATCGTCTGGTAGAGGAAGCGGCGCCGCGGTGATCTTCGCGACCCCAACTATTCCGCTTTTCTTGTCGCTTTTTCCCTTACACTGCCAGATATAGACCGTGTCGCCAATTATCATCTCGTCGGCGTACCGATTTGCGCTCCACCGTGCCTCGGTCACGGCCTGCACATACCCGGCCACATCGAAGCGATCTGCCGTACCTTGAAATATCCATGCAGTCACAGAAGTCTCCTATCTGTTCGACATGCCGCGTCGGGTGCCACGGGCAAGCTGCTGCTTGCCCGTGTGTTTGCTCCCTCATCCACGGGCAGACGAGTTTGCCCGTGCCACCCCGGATGGTATGCACTTCTCGCCGGGTTGCATAGCGTTCTGGTTGGCGTTTCGGGTTGCGAATACGGACACGGTCGGCCCGTTGTGGGTCCATGACACTATCGGCGGGGCATATCAGAGCCCCAAGCGCCAGCGCGGGGAATTCGTGGATAGACCATGGGTCTTCGGACCCGCTCGCTTGCGCTCGGGGCTCTGATCTGGTGCCCGACGCGGGCGATGTCACCGACCACCTTGCTGTTTCACGATTCGCCTGAAGTGTCATGGACCCGCTCGCTTGCGCTCGGGGCTCTTATCTGGTGCCCGACGCGGGCGATGTCACCGACCACCTTGCTGTTTCACGATTCGCCTGAAGTGTCATGGACCCGCTCGCTTGCGCGCGGGGCTCTGATCTGGTGCCCGACGCGGGCGATGTCA